>Ga0209489_107262_pt1 | contig 16733 bp, 12 predicted proteins | sample SiratrowhiteBW_FD_187527 | JGI IMG/M metagenome (GOLD analysis project Ga0209489, IMG submission 187527) | Root nodule microbial communities of legume samples collected from California, USA - Siratro white BW (SPAdes) (version 2) | ecosystem: Host-associated > Plants > Roots > Nodule | place... | reverse complement strand
ATATATATATATATATATATATATATATATATATATAATTCTTTTTTATGTGAGAAAAAAATAGAATTCATATATAATAAATAAATATTTATATTATGAAGCTATTTTACTGTCGAGTACAACAAGATTTTTTTTTTTCAGAAATGAAGTAATAAATGAATAGAAACAATGATTTTTTGTTTTCCTTCATTTTTTTTCTTAAAAAATGAAATATAAAATGTGAGAATTGAATAAAAACAATTGATTTTATGTTTTACTAATGATCATGAACTCAAGCAGAGATTAAAGAAAATATAAAAAAAACATTTTAATTTTCTTGCCCTTTACATTTTATTTGTTTTTTATTTTTTACTATAGTTAATTCCATATTTTAATATTTATTAAAATTAAATTACTTACATTATAACATAAATAAATTAAAAATCTTTCTAATTTAATTCTCATTGTATATTGTATATATATAGACACAACTCGAGAAAATTTGGGACCGGAGAGAGGGCATCTGATTGCTTACTGATGCGCATAAGCTTGAGTGTTCCTCATGAGAAAAGTAATTACGTATATAAAACTATTTTCTAAAACTAATATTAAGATTAATTTTTATGGTATTTAATATTATATTTTGAACCCCTTACTATATGTATTATGTGCTTTTAATATCTAGGTAAATTTTAAAAGTGAAGTGTTGAATGCTTCTAATAAAACTCCTATAATATTCCTTTACATTTTAAGAAGTTATTAGTTAGAAAAAAAAAAACAATTTAAAAAAATACAGGACGACAGGGTAAACTTTTGTTTTCACCCAATAACTTCTTCCTGCACTCCCATATTTTTCAAGTTACCCATTTTGTCATTTCTAATTCATATGTGTAGAAACATTCATTTTTATTGCTTCTTCATTAATTTTGCTCTTACTCACTGATCTTGTTGCTACTTTGAACATCTAGGTTTTGACAAAGGAATGAATTAAAAATCAAGGTTTCGTAGAGCTTTAATGTGGATAACTCATTTACTAAACATTGATAGATTTCTTTTGGTTTTCAAACATTTGATATTCCGTTCGATTTTTTATTATTTATACATTATACAATCTGACAATTTCTTCGAATTGAAGAATCCTGAATAGTACAATTTAGATCTTAAAAATAGTATTTCAAGTTAGACAATTTAAAATATAAATTTTAATTGTGCAATTCAAAATTTGAAAATAGTATACTAAATTACATAAACTAAAGTATAAGTAGTGACACAAAGAAATAAAAAAGTCCTCTATTAAGATGTTATAGTACTGGTCAATAATATTTATATTTAAAATATGGTTTGTTACTAAAGAGGATGGAAAAAATCTGCCATGAAAATGTTAAAAAATATGAAAAACTTCTTTGATATCTAATTTATTCTCCATTAACAAACTGGACTGGTGAATTATTTTTAAGATTTGGTGCAAGTTAAAAAACTTGAAAATTGCACTAAATACATATGAAATGAATCTTTATGAGAACTTAATAATAAACATAACACAATTCATGGTTAATTGTATTGGTCGTTTACAATACGCCTCCTTAGTTATAAATTAGAGGAAATGATATTATATTGTTTATGATATTTTTAGAACCCTAATTACTAGGATATTACATATATATTTATTTCAATATGATGATTGTGATTTGAAGATGTTATTAGAAATAGGAGTGGATGTCTTTGATACATAATAAATGATTTCTCACCATAAATTTAGTGGTTATAGTGTGAAAGGTCATTATATGGGCGCTATATGTGAAAAAAAAAAATTAGTTATACCCAATTTAACATAGGTAAAAGATTTGCATAAGATTTTGGTATGTATATAAGTAGATTGAAGAAAAAATTTAATAGATGATAGAAGGATGAATTTACTTCTGACACTTTAAGATGGTCAACTAGTATATGAACGAGCAAATAACATTAACATTGTGTTTGAAAAAATACAAAAGAAGTCTAGTGAGAAGAACATTTAAAAGAAATAATAAGTATTCTTTAATCTCCCTTATTAGTACAAACTAGATGTTCAACATTATACAAATGTGATGCATGTGGAGAAAAATGTTTGTGATGGTGTAATTGGGACATTGCTTAAGATAAAAAAGAAGGACAAAAGATGGAGTGAAAACAAGATTTGGTTTGTAGGAACAACTTGCTCTAGAAGGGTGGGTTGAATAGTTTGAAATCGAACCACTACAAACAAAAGCACAAAGCAAGATTGTCCAATACAAAAATAGATAAACATAGAGAAAATAGTTTTATACTGGTTCGCCTTACCATTTGGGCTAGGTCCAATTCTCTTATAAACAAACTATTCAAGAGATTTCACTATACAGTAGCATTTATATTGAGCACACAAACCACTATAAGTTACCATGAATAAACAAACATCTCCATGTTGCACGAGTACACAAACATTTCAATGTTACATGAGTACACAAACCTCTCTATGTTACATGAGTATACAAATCTCTCAATGTTATACGAGTATACAAACCTCTCCATATTACACGAGTACACCAATCTCTCCTGGTTAAATTAGTCTCAATCTCCCTGTGAGATCAAGACTATTTAAGATTAAAAGTGTTAGGTATTCAAGTGTTAGTCTAAGTCCCACATTGGGTAGGAATGAGAAAGTTGAGCAACATATAAGAAAGAAGACCCACATTCCCTTATATCTCCCCGGTGTTTCCCCCCTTGGATTCTCCCAACAAGTGGTATCAGAGCCGCTGGTTTTCGGCTTGGGCCCTGTCCCGTATAAGTGTGTGAACGACGGTACAAGTGAGGGGTCATGTCGAGAGGGAGTGTTTCAATGTGGAGGAGGGACTCTCACTTGAGGGGGAGATTGTTAGGTATTCAAGTGTGAGTCTAAGTCCCACATTGAGTAGGAATGGGAAAGTTGAGCAACATATAAGAAAGAAGACCCGCAAACCTAATGTCTTAAGGTTTTGGATTGGAGGTGGTGTCATTCCTTTATATGTTGGCTCAGTTCTCATTCTTTTGAGATCTCCCCGGTTTACCCCCTCGGATTCTCCCTGCTCTGTGCAACAGATGAACAATAAGCACTCAAGTATACAGTAGATGCTCAAATTTATGATATTTTTTGCATTATGTAAAACACTTCATTTTCTTGTTCTCTTCACAGTAGAATTGTTTCTCTATGTGTAGTTTTGAAGAAGATAGTTATTGGATGCTTGGAATTACACTATCACGGACAACAAATCACCATCCTATACCATATATTTGTTAGATGCTTAGTAAGGATTAAATTGCTCTATTTTTTATATTGTACAGTAAAGATTCAATCTGCACTTAGAAACACTTCAAATATCCGTGTAATATATTAAATCGAAGGACTTTAATCATATGAAACCATTCCATAGCAAGATTAATTTAATTAGAACGTTGGGTTTTCTAAAAACCTTCTTTAATTGAGAAAACACTTGAATGTTGAAAAGCAAAGTGTAATATCTGATTTTGATCTTAATTACTTACTAAGCAAGTTAATTCAAATTCAAAAGCAATTAAGTGAATAATATTCTGAGATTAAAATTAAAAAAGCTTCCGTACGCAGAGCTATTAAAACGTTGAGATTTTAAACTCATATACGAGAAATCCAAATTGGAAACAATTGATATACACAATTATGTAATTACACCTTGATTAGTATTAATAAATACATTAATTTTATATTCAATTAATTAAAAAATCAATTTATTAAAGATTGTCAATACCCAATTTAGTTGAGTAAATAAAATTATTTCTTAAAAAAAGAAAGTCAGGGTTGAATTCTATTTGTAAGAAAATAAATAATTTTTTATTTCATTTCAAGTATGAAAAACTAATTGAGAAAATAAAATATATATGTTATAGTTACTTTATCATTTAAAATAAAAAATAATAAAAGAAAATTTTAGTCTTATTTTATTTTTATGAAAAAAGGTTTTAATAAATAAAAAAAATCAACAAAAAAGAGAAAGAAAATTTTGGTCTATTTCAAAATAGATTGCATAAAATAAAATAAAATTAAATGAAGCCCAATCTATTACGGGTTCAGTTAGAAAAATAAAATGGACTGCTTCTTCCTGCACCTCCATATTGTCTTCCTACACCTCCATAGTCCATGCAAATTTACCATTTAACCCTTTTTAAAATATTTGATATCCCATAATATCTTTCACCTCCATTTACACCTTTCACGCCCTTTCTTCCTCCACTTTGTCTCTGCACCCCATTCGAACCCCACAGCTCCGACGACAACTGCACCTCCACTACTAGAGCTCTCGTATGCCTCATGCACTGCAGATCTACTTGTGTTTGACCTTCACTACACCTGGACTTGGTTGCTGGCGTTGTTTCTCCATTGCTACCATGGTGCACATCGTTAACGAAACACACATTTCGCAAAGCTTCTAAGCTCCACTTACACGATTTGGTACCCATTCAAGCAATTGAAAGGAAACTGTAAGTTTAATTTTGAATTGTAGAGGTAGTTGTGTGGATTGGTGGCGGAGGACAGCGGTGGTGGCATTTTTTTTTACTGTTAAACTGTTTTGCAGTTTGTACAAACCGCAAGTCATTTCGAATGACTTGCGGAATGATTTGCGGTTTGTACAAACCTCAAAACAATAGAACATTTCGTCTGTTTTGCGGTTTGTACAAACCGCAGGAGACTCGAAATTTTGAATGTCTTGCGGTTTGTGTAATCTGCAATTGTGAGAATTGTAAGTTTATATGTATGCTTCATTTCAGGATTATGGCGAGAACTAAAGGAGGTTCATCTCAGCCTGAAGGTCAAGAGAGACCGATAGCCTCTGTGAGGCGAGGGGATAGGCGTGATGGAGCTAGACCTGCTGTTGTTCATAATGTTCCTCCTTATGATGATGCAGTAGGGTTCCCAAGAGGTCCTTCTGATCCTTCTGCTTTGGTTAGTTATGTTGATCATGTTGCATATAGGCTGTGGGCTGGTGAGGTAAAATATTTAAAATCTTTTGTATTGTTTTGTTGGTTTAAATTTAATTTGGTACATAGCAATTATGAATATGAATTGTATTGTTTTATGGTTTTGTATAGGAATGGGGAGAACTGAAGTTAATCTCCCACGGTAGAAAATTAAATAAATTTGGCATTCCTCATCTAGAAGTGTATGGTTTTGTAGAAAATTCTGGATTGCTCCCTCTATGCAGTATTGGGTATAAAGTTGCTGACAAAGGCTTAATTACAGCCTTCGTTGAGAGATGACATAAAGATACAAACTCATACCATCTGTCGCTAGGAGAGATGACGATCACATTAGATGATCTGTCATTTATTCTTCATATTCCTATTGTGGGACAATTCTGACATATGAAGCTTTATCATATGATGAAGTGAAAGACTTGTTGATAGAGTTATTAGCGGTTTCAGAAACTAAAGCAAATGAAGAGTTGAAAGAGAGTCGGGGTCCCCAGGTGAGAATGAGTTGGTTGAGGGAGGTATACGAGTAGTGTTGCATTGATGGGTCATGGAAGTATGTTGCTAGAGCATTCTTATTGCATGTGTTGGGGTGCACTATATTTGCAAATAAGAGTGCGACTTGGATTTTTGTCTGCTACCTTTCACTATTTAGAGACCTTGACATGTGTGGACAATGGGCTTGGGGAGCAGCTGCTCTAGTATACACGTATGAGCAGTTAAGGGACACATGTCTTGGTAATACAAAACAATTGGCTGGCTTTGTTACTGTTGTTCAGGTAAAATGTTATTGTTAATTTATTTGAATGTAATTAACTTTATATATCTTTGTTTATTGAAAATAGTTAACTTTGATTTATTTTAAATAAACGTAGGCATGGATTTACGAGCACTTTCACTCTATAGGAAAAAAGACTATGAATTCTAGATATGATGAGGCGATGCCATGGGCAGCTCGGTATGTTGTGGGACGTCATATTTCGAGCTATGTTGACGTCAGGGCCCATTTAGACCGGTTGACATATAGTGACCTTATCTGGATGCCATATCATTCGCATTGAGTAGTTCGGTCATTTGAGTCGATATCATTATTTCGGGGTTTAATCCGGTATGAGGTGAACATTCAGAGATATATGCCAGATCGTGTATTGCGGTAGTTTGGGTACGAATAGAGGATTCCAGATACTATTTTGCTATATGACGGTGGTGTTTTTGAGGATATCGACTATAGGTGGCTACATTTTGCTAATCATTTGGTCATTGGTCTTACTGCAGCTTCCCAGCCACATGCATGCTTAGTTGACTACATGGATTGATTTATGTGTATCTCCCATCCATTCATTAGTCCTCACCCTGAGGAGGACCGACCGCATGTGGCATCCCGAGCTCGTCCTCGTAGTCCAGCTGCACAGACCCACAACCCCCAGCAAATGAGGACCGTGTCCAGTAAGTAATCTTATAAAATTTTATGTTATTGTTTGCTTTGCTTAATGTCTATTAATTTCATTTTGCAGGGTTTATTTAGACATATTGTAAACATTCTGCAAAAGATGATTGATCATCGCGACATGAGTGAAGACACTACAGCTTATCAGAGCACTCAAGATGCATTAGAGATAGCCCGACGAGGTACTCGTGAGGGAGCTGTATGTATACGTCGTTCGAGAGCAGTGCGTGGCAGGAGGGCATGCCCCATATTATTATTTGTATTTGATGTTATATTACTAAATGTGTGTGATACTATATTATGTTTTGTTTTTTGTGTTGTATTATGTGGAATAACACTTGATTCTATTTGGACATCTTTTATTCGTAATATGTGGAATATTTAATGTTTTTTTAATTAGAACTTTTTATAACAAGAAGTAAATAATATTTAAATTAACGCAAAATTGTATGAACATGAAAAACTTCAAATAATAATTTTACAATAATCAATTATCTCCAAAATTAATGTGGAACTAATTTGTCTGTAACATGTTTGTAAAACTTTGCAAGCGACCCACGTAAAATGATGACCACAATCTTGCCTCTTCATAACAATACTTCAACCAAAACATGTCCACTATAGGTAAAGGACAACCGTCCTGTAATATGACCTAGGAAAAAATGGTTGCGTTATTGCAAATCGTTGCATTATTCAAAATGGTTGCGTTATTCAAAATTAATTATTGCACGTACCTAGAAAAAATGTGACCCATACACATGACCTATACATATTATCTGATGCAAATGTACCACATTTGGAGGTGTACTTCTTAAGGGAAAGATGGTTATGTTCTGCTTTAGTGATAAGCAAACTAATATCACATTATATCTACTAGCAATGACATAACCCATGTTTGGAATCGTCATCCATTTGTCCACACCAACCTGCATGTTCATAAATTGACATATTATGATCATTATACTATATATACATCACTTAAATGATGAATTTAAGCAAAAGTACTTACAATTGACGATCCTTCAACCAGTAATGGTTTCTTCAGTTCATAACTCGATCAAGTCCACCTAAAATGGCAGCATATTCATCACGTCAAGCACAAAGTTCTTTGTACAAATCCATTCGAACCAATGACCATGATTCTTCACTCATACCCAAAAAGTGCAACAATACAATGATATCCATAATTTCCATCTGCATTGACATCAATAACTTCTTTGATAAATGGGTGAGTCACTGGATGAAATTGATCAAGCATTGGAACAACTTTTGAACTAAGTGCCAACTTTGATTTCCCTTTAGATCTCTTAGACCCCATAAGTGAAGAGCAACTATCATCGATGGAATAAATTTTATCAACATGCTCAAAATAAGATGGGTTACGTTTTGTTGACCTCTCATGCATTTTTTGTTGACGAGTTTGTGAGCCTTTAGTTTTGACTTTCTCTCTCGGCGGACATATGAATGTCATGTCAGGATAAGCAATTTCATGCAGTTTGTTCTTAATTGTAAGTTTTCCTCCCATATCAAGCTCTTTGAATCCATTAGCAATGACATCAAATTCTTGTTGGATTGACAACTCAAAAGATGATTGACCTGAGGAAATGTCTGAGAAGCTTAGTCTAGTCCACATAACATGAACTTCGTTAAGTAGTATAACACCGAACTGATATCTAGCTAATGAACAAGCACATAACAATCCATGGGTAGATCCGAGGACACAACCACAATGCTGACTATCAAAACCCACTTCATTAACTCTCAGTACTTCTTCAGCTATCTGCACCAAAGCATACTTGCTAACCACACCCAGCAAATGTTTGTATAATGTCAGGTTGAAGGTATGACCAACGACATGGAGACTCATCTCAAAGGAAGCTTTAATTTCATTATGTTGAAGAATAAAGACGTTGTTGATTACATCCTAACAAGTACACAAATCTCTCATGCTATTTTGCAATATACGTTTAAGATTCCAATGAGCCTGTTCAACCTTGTAAGACAAAAAAACACCAGTAATATCTTATATAATTCACTTGGCACACATTTCTTTTCACAAAAATATTAAGAAATATACCTATTTGAGGTAATTTTGCCCAAATGCATGACCCTATCTGTCCAAGCCTTAACAAATTTCTCCTTGTGAGGAATGAGTCATGTCTTCTTCACATAATCAACAAACAATGCCCAAGATGAACAAACAGATTCAAAGCCTTTCACAACTTCATCATATGCATCACATTTATGACAGTTCACCACAACTCCCCATGCATTCATTACAATGTCTCATGTCTTCCTAGAATCAACGAACATTTTACATTTGGCTTTAACATTTTGTTCATGTGAAATCGACATAGTATGTTAGTTGCTTCAGGAAAACCAACACTGATTGCATTCATCAAAGCAAGGTCTCTATCACTAACAATGACTTGAGGGTACACATCTCCCCTAAAAAGCAATCCTTTCAGTCTCTGCAATGTCCATATGAAGTTATTTTCACGTTCTGTTGACAGTAACACAAAAGCAACTGAAAAAGTTAACCCGGTGGATGTCACACCAACTATTTCCAGCAAAGAAAGCCTATATTTGTTGGTTTTGTATGTATTATCCATCAATACGACAATGCTAAATGCTTTCAACAACTTAACTGAATCAGGATGTGTCCAAAAGATATCACTCACAACCTCTGAATACTCATGACACCTACTCCAGTGAATATAATTGTCACATTCCAGTAACATCATTAATTGTTGCAATTCAGTTCTTGATCCTCTTAGGGACCTCTTGTATGTATATCTAGCATTATACAATTGCTTGATTGTTGTCACATTGTCTTCATTGTTTTGTTTCAAAGTCAGCAATATATTTGACGGCTTCACAAGACTCTTTGTCATGTCAACAACCAAAACATGTTCAACAGGTTTTAATCTGCCAGCATAAGGGTGTCGAACTAATGTCTAAGGAAGATCATGATTATCTAATCCACATATCACCTTCAACACCCAACCTTCTCCATTTGAAATGGGTGTACCTCGCAATCTAAACAGACAATCACACTTTCTTGTCCCTGTTATGCTAACCTCCAAATCATTCCTGTATTTTCTATATTTGCCACTCCTTTCACACCCCAACAATACAAATGTCTTCCTTCCTTGTTGACCAGTAACCACAAATCCAAGACGAAAAGCAACCTTCAGCACCCATTCAAGTAAATTATCTCTAGTAGGAAATACCTAAATATAACAAAATTTCAAAGTCATTATCCCAATTTATCCAATAAAAAAATTCAATATAATTCATCACATTCATGTTCCTTAACCATAATAATACTTTGATGTGCTTCTTCCATATCTGATATCTTATCTACTTCTTCAGAAACTTTACTCAAATATTCTCCTTCCAAGGTAGACTAAAGAAATCATTTAAAATAATCACATAAAGAAATAAAAAAAACATAAAAATTCATTTAAAGTCACTTCCACATTACTGTCCATAGAAACTATAGAACAAATTAAACGTTACGTTTTTTACAAACTGTAAGGGTTTGAACTTTTTTAATTGCTTCCGGATTGTACAAACCGTAAACAAAAAAATGCTCTACGGTTTGTACAAGCCGTAAGCAATTAAAAAAATTCAAATGCTTACAGTTTCTAGAAACTGTATTGTTTATTTGTTCTACGGTTTCTACAGACCGTAAACCATCACAACTTACGGTTTGTACAATCCGTAGAGTTCTCTTATACACCTATGCATTTACGGGTTATACAAACCGTAAGCTCTTATAAATGTTAAATTACCTACAGTTTATATAATCCGTATGAGTCATATATCCTGAATTTAAACTTACGTCTTTCAGAAACCGTAAATATATAACTCTTATGGTTTCTACAATTTGTGAAAAACAGAAAAATAAATAACAGATACCTCAATGACGACAACACTGCTTGTTTTTCAGCCACCCACTCCAACTGACGACCGCCCAAAGCGCCTTCAACCCACCACTCCAACACCGTCAGAATCTCCCACCACTGCGACACCTTACACCCTTGTTCAGAACTGCACTGCACCTCATCTCTAAAAAAACCTTCTTTTATAGCAGTAGGATAATTTTGTAATTTACTGATGTCTATTGTTGGAATTTTAAAAATTATGGAGGTGCAGGAAGAAGCAGTCTAAAATAAAACAGTTGTGACCTGGTCTCATGAAAAATAAATCGGTTTGATTGAGGCCCAACCCGTTAGGAGCGTGTCAGAAAGAAAAATAAAATTATTATTTACACCACTCTCTGTTAATTACTACATTCACTCTCTCTTTCCATTTAGTACATGCAGCCCACGTCTCTGCACTTTCTCTTCATTTAAATAGATGTATTTCTTCTATTGAAGGTGTTGCTCACTATGATAGGAATAATCTTATTTCTAAAGTTGTTCATGGCTGGACGGGGTCAACTTGGAATGTTGCCTCTAACCTTAGAAGGTTGCTTGATATTCAATTATTCAAGACGTGATGAATTTAATTCCTTCTAATCTTCATGATATTCCTATTCATATTATTAAGGAATGTGTTAATATGTCTACTTTAAATAAACATGAGTGCATAATGATATTTCTAATTTTTCTATGTTAAAGATTTTTTTATCAACACTAAGACCTTCCAAGGTTTTTGTTCAGGATCAAATGGTTTGGAAATTTCATGATATTGGCTGGATTGAAATCAATATTAATAGGGTTGGTAGAGACTCTCCAGGTTTAGCTGTTTATGTTAGAATCCTTAAAGGGAAGTATATAAGGAGCTTCTCTGCTTTCTTGAGTGATCATAATTCACTATATCCTGAGATCAAGCGAGTCATTCTTGTTATGAGTATCCTCATTTTGCTGGTTTTAGAAACTTTGGTTTGAAAGTTATTCTTCTTTATTTTGTTTAGCATTTTTTTGTTGAGTATGGTTCTTTGGTTTATCACGGGTAGATGGCGAAAATGCTTGAAGAACTATGGAGACATGGAGTTTAAAGTTTCTCAAATCTTAACAAAAGAAAATCATTGTATTGATAAGCTGACTATCTTAGAAATTGATAATATGATAAATTTTTTTATAGTATTCAATTTTTAACATCTTACAATTGTTTAGATTTTTTTTTTCCATAATGGATAACAACTTTCAATGTTTAGAATTTAATTTGAAGTGATTTCTTTTTATTCATGGATTTAGTTTGGTTACCTATGAGTTTTACCTTCCTTTCTTTTTTCTTTTAATAATATATTTATATGATGGTATGTAATCGAAGAATGATATGAGTTTTACCTTCCTTTCTTTTTTCTTTTAATAATATATTTATATGATGGTATGTAATCGAAGAATGATATGAGTGTCAATCTAGATAAGATGTTTTTATTATTCCTACTAATGTCTAACATAAATTTTGAAAAAAAAAAAACTCACTGATATATGTTAAAGTATTTCTATTCAAACTTTAATTTACTAATTAAAAAAATATTTAATAAATTGTTTTTTAAATATACTATAAGTAATAAATAGAATATTTAATATAACTATTTCATCTAATTAATATATCATTTAATTTTAATACGTAGTCATTAAAACATTATTTAGCAAATATAATAAATATTATATATTTATTAAATGCTTTATTATCAATTAATTATATAAATAATAAATAAACGCTAAACACAAGTAGTAAGAGTCGTGTCTTTTAATTAAATGTTCAACTTCTGATAATATCATTTTTTAGATGCATATATTATATTACTCGGTATTAAGTATTGTTTTTCATAATAAATAATTGAACAGATTAAAAAGTTAATGACTATAGCATTTGATAGATATATTATTTTTATTAAATATAACATAATGTTAACTAATGTTAACTGATATATTTAAATACTATGATAAATAAATGTAACTGAGTTTTACTTAACATTAAATATATTTATTAAATAATATAGCTATTGAAAACTCTATTAATTATATTACATTTAATGAATATAACATATTTAACTGTTCATAATTTTCAAAATAAAAAATAATAATTTTTATAAAATTTAACTTCAATAAATAATTATATATACAGAGGTTACATCAAAGTCAACGTATATTATTTTAATTTTAATTTTGTGTTTAAACAACAAGTATATAGAACATATTTTGTTATTTAAGTATCATCACCACCCTTCTTGATTCTTTATTCCCTTTTCGAAGACAAGTTTTTTATATTGACTTTCTCAAGTATTATATAATGACCACTTTTAGCTACAATAAGGAAGAATGTTGCTGCACTATAAGAGTAGACAAACTCTTGAGGAAAGTATATAAAATCTAAGACTGCTCTCTATTTTTCATGTATCAAACGATTGAACGACATAGAATTTAGAGATAAAGAAGCAAATCAATATGTAAGACCATTAAAGATTGCATGCATTGAGTTAGCATGAGCTGACACATTTGTATAACACATAAAATTATTATTTTTTAAATATTATATTAGAGATGACATAAAAATAAAAATTATTTTGTTATGTTTGGACTATTACACTCTTAAATAATAAAAATCATATACTTAATTATGAGTTATAATTTTTGATCTAATTGTAAATATTCAATTGACAAATTTAATTCTTAATAAAAAAAATTGTTAAAAGAGATATTAACATAAGTTGTTCAATTGTTTAGTTTAGACTAAGTAGGTCAAAGTTATAATCTAAGAGCTTTTAAATAAAAAGAATCATATTCTAAGTTAAAGCTTTTAGTTTAATATAAATGCATTATATTTTTAAAGTCAAACAAGAAACGCAAATAAAGCATTTAATTATAGAAGAATCAAAATACAAATTTATATATTAATAAAGGATACAAATAAATAAATGTAGTTTTTTTTATGGAATGATATTTTAAATTGATAATACAATTAGAACATTTTAAATTATAAAAAAAAAGTACTAAAGAAAAAATTAAACTATAAAACTGAACCACAAGTAATTCTATTCACAAACCCTTTCTTGTTTCCTCATTATCTTCCCAAACAGAAAATGTCCTCCTCCTCCAACTCCTCCAATGAACTCATCATCACTAGCTCCCCTGACGGACCCATCATGGTCTATGACACCGTTAGCCGCACCGCCGTCACACGGTTCTCCAGTAGTCGGTCTCCATGTCATGGCCTGACCACAGTGGGTCGGAGATTGCTCGCAGCCTCACACGTGTCCTCAGACACTGGTGCCGGCTCCATCAACATCTATAACTGGCACGGTTCTTCTGTGTTTCGTAACTTCCCTGTGCCTGAACCAATCGCCCCTCTCATTGCTACACCCGATGGAGCATTTCTCATTGGTGGTGGCATCTCAGGGAGTGTCATATCTCTCTCAAGTTCTTCTGGGGATGTGATCAGATCAACCGTTGTGCACTCAAGTTCAGTTTCTAGCATTCTTCTGAGCGATGATGAGTCGCTTGTTATTTCAGGTAATGAAGATGGGACAATTGTTGTTGTCCCTACCTTCAAGATCATTGTTGGGGTTTCCCTGGAGGAGGAGGGTGGCGAAAAAGACTTGATCTTGAACAAGTGGAAAGCACATTCTGAGTCTGTGACTGCTTTAAAGTACGTGATGAACACTTTGGTTTCTTGCTCATTAGACTGCACATGCAAGTTTTGGAATTTGGGAAATGGTGGGACCCTTATGAAGACTGTGGCTTTCCCATGTTGTGTTTCTGGGGTGGCCTTGGATTCCACAGGGTTAGCAGTTTATGCTGGTGGGGCAGATGGGTTTGTGTATAATGGGTTGGTGAAGCTTGGGAGTGCAAAATCAGTAGGTAAGGCTTGTGAGGTGAAGAAGTGGGCTAAGGGTCATGGTGGGTCAATTGTGTCATTGGTTTTGGTGAATGAAGAGAGGAGTTTGGTGTCTGCTGCAGAAGATGGGAGTGTGTGGATGTGGAGTGTTGAGAATGGAGAAGTCATGATGGTTTTTGGAGATGAATTGGTAACCATTAGTGATATGATTGTGATCAAGGGAAATGGTGGTGGGTTAGGAGTGGGAAAGGGAAAGGAAGTTGCAGTTGAAGAGGGTACTGGTTCCTTCACTTCTTCTGGGTTGTGTAATGAGCAGATTCTTAGGACCTTGAATCAAATCACAGAGATTGGGGAGATGAGGGATGTTGTGGTGGAAGATAAGAAAAAGGTGATTGACATGTTGGAAAATGTGATTGAAATGTATGAGAGACTTTTGAAGCTTATCCTTAAGGAAGCTACCAAAGCCATTGAAGAAGAGGAGGAGGAGGAGGAAGAGGATGAAAAAGACAAGGATGACAAAGATGAAGAGGAACAGGAAAAAGATGATAAGAAGGAAGACTAGTAATATTTTTGGTCCTGAATAATGTATGCAAGAAACATGAACATTAGATGCATGAATTTAAAACTTTGGAAACATAGATGAGATAAGTTTGATAGTGGTGACAAATTGCAATGTGCTTATTTTATCTACATATTGAATTTTTCAAGCGCATAAGGAAATTTTAGATATTTCTAAGAGAATTTTATAAAAAATATATTGGTAATTTATCAATAGAAAAATTAATTTTGTCTTCCAGTCAAATAGATTTTAACTTTATTTGCTATAACTACTTTTTGAGTATTATAAAAAACTTATTTAAAAGTGTAAAACTATAAGTTATATATATATATATATATATATATATATATATATATATATATATATATATATGACAGAAATTGAAAATAACATTAAATTAGTAAGCTAAATGATTATTTAAGAGTTACCATTCTAATTACTTTTATATAGAGAAAAATAATATATCATTGAATGATACAAGCAGGTACAGTTCTTTGAATTTAATTAAAATTTTATTACATCATTATGTTTATAAAACTGACTATGTATTAAAAGATATATTTATTAACTGAAATATTTTTATTAAACATTTAATGTAATAATTAAAAAATATTTAATAAATTATATGTTTGAATTTAATATAAATACTAATTAAAATATTAAATATAACTATTTATCTAATAAATATAGCATTTATAAGAACCTTTTTTAAATATTATGAAGAAAATATAATAAATAAAATATATTTATTAGATACTTTAATTAATTATATTGTTCCATTTTAGAGGGTTAAAGAAGGAAGCTCAAGTTATCATTTACCTAAATTCCTAAATAATATGAAACTATTAAATATATAAAAAAAAATTAATTAAGATTGTTTTTAAAAATGTCTTAAAGGATTAAAAAAAAAATTGTTTAAATTGTTTTTTGTCACTACTCTTAAATTATTAAATTATATGAAACTATTAAATATATTCGGAATCCTAAGAAAAACAATGGTCAATTGTCTATTCCCTCTACTTGAGAGCTAAGGAGAACTAAAGTCTGTCTTTAAGAAATTACTCTTTCTTTTTCATAAATGGTATTATTGTTCCAACTTCAAATTTATTAGCATTGATAAGGTTCATCATCACAATTAATGTATTATTAGCTTTGCAACTTAAATTTCATCATGGTTTTGCCTTTAAAAGATTTTTAAAAAAATTAAAAAAGTGAAAGATATATTTAAATTTTCTTTAACCACCCTTAAATAAAAGTGAAAAATATATTTAAATTTTCTTTAGCTACCCTTAAATTACACGTGACTAGTCTATACTGGAACATATAAATAAATAATAAAAAAAATATCTAAGATTAATTGACACAAGTAACAGCGTCTATCTCGTGCTTAAATGGTTCAAATTCTGATAACATCATTTTGAATATAGAATGTACTAGGTTAGTATTCTTTTCCGTAACAGATAATTCAACCGGAAAAATTTAATCAACAGAGTATTTGATACATATATATTTTGTTAATGATATAACTATATATAGTATTAACTGATATGTTTATTAAATACTACAATTAATAAATAAATATAACTCTCAAATATATTTATTAAATATCTTAACTCTATTGAAAAGTCTATCAATTATATTACTTTCAACAAATATAATGCATTTAATTACTTTCATAATTTTAAAACTAAAAGAATTGTTATAAAATTTAAATTCAACTGTGTCGCAATCGGGGTCACGACGAGGACGGCGAACAAAAAATAATTTTCAAGATAGTAGGGTCGCCACCATAATTTATTAAAGGAAAATTATGGAAAACCAAAAACAAAATAAGGCAAGTTCGCAAAAACCAGATTTCAGGTCCGGGAGTCGGTTACGTGTGGGGAAGGTACAAGCACCCCACAACGCCCGTCAAAAGACGGTACCTTTAATTAAACAAATAAAATAAAAGAATGT
>Ga0209489_107261_pt1 | contig 16736 bp, 6 predicted proteins | sample SiratrowhiteBW_FD_187527 | JGI IMG/M metagenome (GOLD analysis project Ga0209489, IMG submission 187527) | Root nodule microbial communities of legume samples collected from California, USA - Siratro white BW (SPAdes) (version 2) | ecosystem: Host-associated > Plants > Roots > Nodule | place: USA... | reverse complement strand
GTAGATGGGCACGTGTAAAATAGAAGCTACAATTCAATGGGTACTTTTGGCATTTGAACTAAAACTAGAGTTCCAACTTAACTAATTCAAATTGACATTTAACGGGAAATAACATAAAAAAAAAAACAATGAAATAATTTGTATTTTTCTTTTATATCATATTAAAAAAAAACATGACATTGAATACGAAATAATTAACGAAAAATTGTATCAAATAAAAATTGTCATTAAAAAATAGTGGTCTTAATTATCCGCAATAGTATCTCAATCTTTCTAAAGGTGCCACTTGTCACGCAACGTTCTCATCCTCAGCAAACAACTCTGAGTAACACTTTTCAGCGAGGAACACGTTACACGTTATAAAATGACCTACTACACAATAATATTTATTACTTATTTATATTAGAAGGAATTCTTCGTCAATTCCGACATTTATTTTCTTCCAATAAACTTATCGTATCGAAATAATCCAATTTTTCACCCAAAAATTAAATAAATAGATAATTTTAACCCGACTCATCTAAAAACATTATATCTTTTCAACTTTTATCATAATTAAATAATCAGGTTGTTTCAGAGATCTAAATTTGTCTAAACTTAATGTATACAGTTGTAAAATTCGAATTTACATGTTCTCTTTATGGTTAAAATCCATAGTATCCAAATAATCTAATTATTAAATCTTTAATTTTATTTATTAAACAATAAAAACACATTCATTTAAGGAATTTTTATTCGGACATTTATTTTCTTTCAATAAACTCATACCTAATCCGAAAAGTATCGAAATAATGCAATTATTTATCAGAGAAAGCATATCTGGTTTTCATTATGTTTTTATGATCCAAACAAAGACGGAGCAAAAGGGTGAGTGGGGTCCCTGCAATGTTACTCGTCACTTTTTAGTCTACTTGCTACTTTTCAATTGGTTCAATAATAATGAAGTTAAATTAAATTAAATTAAAATTCGAACACAAAATTCTGAACCGAAACTGAAACCATTCCTCTCTGGGTCTTCAAGCAAGCGAACTTTTGCTTCAAATTTCATAAGAGAAGTGAAGGATCTCAATCCATCGCCAATGAGCTTTCAAGACATCCAAGGTGGACCCCACCCTCCATCTCGCCGGAGCCAGTCGCCGGCGCAGGCCGTCGCCGCCGGAATTTTCCAGATCAACACCGCCGTCGCCACTTTTCGGCGACTTGTCGATGCCATCGGAACCGTTAAAGACACTCCCGAACACCGTCAGAAGCTGTACCTTCACTTTACCCCCTTTTCTCTTCACTTTTTTTTTTTTTTTTTTTTTTTTTTTTTTTTTTTTTTTTTTTTTTTTTTGTGTGTTTTCACTATGGTGTGTTTGGTAGGCACAATACGAGGCAGAGGATACTGCAGCAGGTGAAGGATACTTCTGCTAAGCTCAAATCATTTCGTGAATCTGATCGTGATGCTAATTCCAATGTAAGCTTATCTTTTCTTGTTTTTTATGTGTTTGGTTTATCCTTTTATTGTTTCCTTTTGTTTATGCTTCATATGTGTTACTTTGAATTTTGATTACCCACAATTGATCATACCCTGGTTTTCTGGTTTTGCAATTCATTTTTAGCCTTGTATTCGATGCTCTCACATAGTTTTTCTGCTTCTTTTACTATGAAGATTTTCATATGAATTCCCTCACATTGTGAATATTTTTATGTTCTCATCTAATCATGATCATTTGTTAGTTATGTATGTTGACTCTAGTAGTAATTATTTTATCCCAGTTGTGGGTAATTTCGAATTGGTTAACACGGCGTAAAGATTTTTAGACTAAGTGTTTCAAAATTACAATCAGCTCTGAATTGTATCTGTGTAAAAGGAAAAGAAAAGTTTGGATAGATAACCCTCCTTATTCATTTTGTAACCCAGGCTAGTCAGAAAATTGAAGATGCTAAGCTTGCTAGAGATTTTCAAACGACATTGCAAGAGTTTCAGAAAGTACAACAGCTTGCTTCTGAGCGTGAATCGGCTTACACCCCTGCCTCCACGTCTTCTACTTTACCAATAAGGTCAATGAACCTACTTGTATGAATTTTTTCATAAACATTTCTGGAAGGAAAAAATTAAGAAGTAAAATAGAAATTAGCTTCTCTAAGCTAAAACTAGTGCAGAAACTCTCTCAAATAATTTTTTCTCTGTTTTGTTTTTAACTTGTTCATAAGTTAATCTTAGTTTATAAAGAACTTGTTTTCCTTCTTTTCTTCTTATTTTCTTTCTTAGAAGTGTTTATGAAGAAGAATATAATATTATTGTAAAAGAAATGATTTTATAGTGTTGAAAATCTAATTTGCTTTTTTTTTTTTTGTTCTTGTGATTTGTGCTCTCTTTCATTTTTGTGTAAACAGCTCTGGCTCTGGTGAAGAATCGATTGGAATAGATGTTGAAAGTCAACCTTTTATTAGAGAGCAGAAGAGGTGAGTCTGCAACATTTCAGATAGTTAACTGGACCGATTGAATTCAATAATATTTAATCTTTACCTTACCGTTGTAACATACAAACAATATGCATTTTTGTAAGACAGGTGTATAGGCTGTTTTTGGCTCATTCAACTCTTGATTGAAATGTAATTTTTCATGGTCTGATTTGCCTGATCACTGAGATGAAACTGTAGGCAAGAGATACTTCTATTAGATAATGAAATATCATTCAACGAGGCCATGATAGATGAAAGAGAACAGGGAATTAGAGAGGTAGAAGAGCAAATTGGACAAGCAAATGAAATATTCAAGGACCTTGCTGTTCTTGTTCATGATCAGGGAGTTGTTATTGGTAAATAAAATTACCATGTTGCTTGCTTATTGTTGCCAAAAGACTTAGTTATTCTATTCGATCATGTTTTATGCATAATTCTGGCAGATGACATTCATTCAAATATTGATGCTTCTGCTGGTGCAACAACCCAAGGTAGGGTGCAGCTAGCCAAGGCTTCCAAAAGTGTGAAATCCAAAACTTCATGGGTGAGTCATAAAGATCTTATCATACTAATCCTCAAGTTTTGGCTTTATAGAATAGACATTAGAATATGATGCCGTCCATTTCATGTATGACATTTGGAATTTATTTTTCAGAAATAGTTTTTCTTATTTCTTACTAATGGAATTGCACAGTGCACACTACCCTTACATGTTAACATCTGCACGCAGCTCATACTTATAGAAAAATATTCCCAGTGTCAGATCAACACGCAACATTATTCTTTTACCATTAATGCTATTATGTTATTACACTTGTACATCATTCTTATATTATTTGACTACTCATACAATATTCCTTTCTTTACAGTGTTGGTGGGTGCTTGTAATTTTTGTGGTCGTGCTGGTCATATTACTTATTGTACTCATTCTTTAGTGTGCAAGTGCATACGATTGGGACAGATTTTGTCCCATATTTGGTGTGTTTTGTGGTGTGAAGAGTGTTTTGACCAAAAGAAATGTGTTAGAAAGTATGGCAATGCAGTTTGATATATTGACTGCATTTGCAGCTGGAAGTTGGAAGAAGCTAGTGAGATAAAGTGATTTTATTAAGAAAAATAGTCCTGTATTTGTAATATTGACGAGTGCATGAATATACAAGGAAAAAATAAGCAAGAAAACTCTAGAAGAATCACAAGCTGTATGATAAGGAACAAAGGAACTTCTTTACTCATAAAAACAATTCTTTGTTTTCTTTCTTTAATATTTGTAGAAAAATAATATCTTATTAAATTGATACCAATAATCGTGGATACAACATATGTTTATGCAAATCAAATATGATGAAAACAAGGAAAATAAATCTCATTAACTGGAAGCAAATCTCCCACAAAAAAAAGGGAGATAAAATAACATAGGGGTGTTTCAGAAAAGTAAGTAAATTTGATCTATTTCGGATTTATTACTTTTCTGCAAACCTATATGGAGGTTTCATGCACACTTCTTCCTCCTAATCTCCATTCAAAAAAAGTGGTTTTTACATCTAACAAAGCTAATGGCCAGTCCAAGTAGGCTGCAACTGATAGGAGAACCCAAGTAGTGTTTAACTTTGTCATGGAGAAAATATTCTAGAATAATCTACCCCATATGTTTTATTTTAAAGCTTTTAACTAGTAGACTAACCTTGTGTTAGAAAAGTAGGTTAACTTTTGAACTTTTACAAAATATTTGTCACTTTCCTTTAAAAAGAATCTACAAGTTTCTTTTAATCAATTAAACAAACAATTTTTTTAAAAATGCTCTATTTAATGTTCATTATATTTCAAAACTGCAAATAAAATTTACAAATTCGACAAAATATAAAAAAAAGAAAAGTGAGAAGACAAACATAAAATTAATATTGGTTTGCCTTCACATTAAGGTTATATCAAATTGTTTAATCACTTAAATTAAGTTAATTTATTAATTTTAAGTTTTTACAAGAATACTGTAAGAAAAACAAAAAAATTTACACAAGACAATATAAAGTTTTGAACCTTACAAAATCTGTTATCATAACTTGTGAAACTCTATCATAAGTGCATCTTAATCCCTTTAATTAGGAACATCAAACAAAAACAACTAAAAGATTTGGAACAAGATTATTTGGAAGTACTAATAATATCATATCCTTTAACCCAATATCCACCTATTGATTATGAGTTTCTTCCACCAATAGATATGTATAACTTCGACAAGGAAAACCTTTTCACTAATGAGCTTTTTCACTCTAATTTTCTATCCTCACTGGAAAAATATCATAAGATTTTTTCTTATTTTGTACCATATAAAACTCAATAATGTAGGTCGTGAACATATTTAGGAAGTTGGAATATAAGAGACATGAAGATTTGACAAATTAGAGATAAATACAAATTTTCAAGTCAGTAGACTAACTGTATTGAGAATCTAATAAATAAATTTCTATATAAGTTTTGACAATTTTAATGCCCAACTAATATAAAAAAATGAAAAACAAATATAGTGGAAAAATAAATAGAAATAAACATGGAAAAAGACTTTCATGGGTATATAAAAAAGAGTTTTATATATAGACGTTAATATATAAAATAATAAAAATTGACCTTAATAAAATAATAGTTTATATTAAGCTAGAAAAGAGAGAGGAAGGAGGAAGATGAAGATGACCAGTGGCGTTCGAATCTGTATCTGCTACTAACGAAAGAAGAGAGAAGAGAAGGAAGTGGTAGTGAATGAGAGAGCGTGAGAAAGAGTGACAGAGAGAGAGAGCGTGAGAGATTATAGTACCGGAATGGGGAGTCTAGTGTATCAAGTGATTTCCTCGGCAGCACTTCTGACGCTTGGAATGTACCACCTCATCAGCACCACGCGCAACTACCTCAAATCGCCACACGCTTTCGTCGCCAAACCCTTCCACCCATTCCCCTACCCTCGCCGCCTCCAGCTCTACCTCCTCATTCTCGCCCTCCTCGTCGCCATCGCCCACAACCTCCTCCTCTCCGCCGACTCCGACCCCTTGCTCCGCGGCGCCACCCCCGTCCACCTCCTCCTCTCCCTCCAGTCCGCCGCCACGCTCTTCCTCTTCCTCCTCCTCGCCCTCGCCCTTCTCCTCGCCGACGCCTCCCCCTCCCTCCTCCCCCTCCCCTCCGACCTCTCCTTCGCCCTCGCCTCCGCCCTCTTCCTCCTCCACGCTTCCCTCGCCTCCGCCCGCGCCGCTCTCCAGACCTCCGCCATCGAGGCCAAGTGCCTCTCCGTCTCCGCCGCCATCTCCTCCCTCTCCTCGCTCCTCTGCCTCCTCCTCGCCGCCCTCCCCCGCCTCTTTCCCGCCGACGCCGCCCTCGCCTCCACCTTCTGCCTCCGCGGCCTCTGGTCCCTCCAAACCGGCCTCTCCCTCTACGCCGACGCCTTCATCCCCGAGGGCTGCCACCGCCTTCTCGACGTCAAGAGCGGCGTCGAGGGATCCACGCAGTGCGATCTCGACGAGTCCAAGTTCCGCGCCGTTGCGATTCTCGATCTGGCGTTCCTGATCCACGCCATCTTCGTCGTTCTCATCTTGCTCGTAACCTACGCGCTCGTCGCCAAGAGCGTTGGTGTGAGGAGGCTCGGATCCTATGAGGCGCTCCCCACCTCGTCTTCTTCTGTAGACGCCAACCACAGTCATATTCAAATGAAGGCCTTGACCGGCACCCAGGCTTGAATCTTTTCGCTCATTATTTCCTTTTTTTTTCAATTTTCTTATCTGTCTTTCTCAGATCACAATGTAGGCTTGAACTTTGTGAATACACCATAGTATTCCTGTTTAGTGAGTGAGGTGAATTGCTTATGCACTTCAATTTTGTTTCATTCCCTGTTACTGCTTTGCATATGAGTACTCAAATGTAGATTGCCTCCTTTTAGACTTTTGATTTTGTTTGCCTTTTGGAATTGATATTGATAACCTATAATATCTAATTTTGAGGGTAAATAAGCATGATGATCACTGTTGTGAACTTCATACGAAACTGAGTGATAATGAATGTAGGGTAGAGTGATAATGTATGTGGGGAGTTACTATCATGTCAAGACCACATCGGCTTGAGGTGGTTAAGGATGACTTATTGCTTACGTTTCCCTTACATGGGAGTTCTTTGTTTTCCTTTTTACGAATTGTTGATGTTTAAATGTTTACATTTCTTCAAACTAGCCTTAGTTGCCCTGGAATAATATTTAGCTGGCCACTTCTTGATCTTTAACTGTCCATTAAGAGGGGTAAGTGAGCCTATTCTTTCATGAATGCCAAGGTTAAATCAAGGACCTGAAACCTGCGAGTTAGAGGCTAAGGTTCTGTTTTATGTCCTTTGTTTCTCTTTGATTCTATTTTGGAGACATATCTTGTAATCTGCTTGAGTTCTTTTCTTCTCTCGCCATAGGATTAAGGTGATGGCATTAGGATAACAATACCTAACTGATTTATGTAGTATAAACTATTATAGCAAGGGGACAGAGTTTCGAAGAAAATAGTATGAATTATTGGTTTATGCATGCTTTACTTGATAGAAAAATAGTTTGGCACCAAACAGTTTGGCCATTAGAGATGAAATGGTAGATATTTGTGCTTGGGGTTCCAATTTAGTACCGCACAAGGTAGATTGCCCATTTATTTTCGGTATTTCCGACATAAGCAAACAACCTTTGAAATGCACATCATTAAATCTGTGTTTCTGCTGAAACCGTTTGATTAATATCCCTCTTGTGATTAATATCGCTCTTATAGTCTATGAAATGTATTTTCTGGTGATGTATGTGGAGCATTCTAATACTCCATACATGGAGAGCCCGAACACAATATTTATTTCTTTCTTTAACACGGCCCATTTTATCTGCAATGCAAGCAGTCATCCTTTCTCCTGTGCATTTTTATTGAGCTGATGTGGCTGCATGCAATTCTTCATGCATTCACAGCGGTAAAAGTGTCAACTACTCTTTCTGTATTTTGGGGTTGAAGCATTGTAATGATAAAAGTGGTATGCTAAAACATGGTTAATAACTTTCTTTCGTATTTTTTGGGGACTGAAACTAACAATGCTGTTGTGGATCTATTGACTTTGATTATATTACCCATAATTGATGCCGGCTTGCGAGTCAATATCGGAGAGCAAAGAAATATTTTAGACAGGGAACCTATAGTGCGAATATATAGGGGCTTGTACAGTAAAATATTTCTGACTGCTTCAACTAACTTTTGCTGTCGATCTAAACATTCGCTTGGATAGAAAAAGTTTGAATTCAAACAGCTGTTTCGGTTTAATAAGCGTAAATTATGGGAAATACTTGTAAGATCGTGGAGCAATATTTCGTTTATTAATTTTCCCTCTTATGCTAAAGGGTAGATATGTTTACCGTTGAAGAAAAATTACTCCATCTAGATATACAAATTTCTCGCTAAATATATTAGTTTACCTACAATGTTTGACTCTAAATCAATCAGGTCTAACACTATCAAGCAGGGTATGATACCAAGAAATAATGTTAATAAATCTCATACTAGTGAGATAGAAGACGTAATTCAGTGATGATTATCATTTTCTGTTTTGTAACAAAACCAGGCTTTTTTACGTGATAAATCTCTATATTTTCATGCTTTCTTTCAATTAGAAGGTATGGATTACAAGAAAGCAACTACATAATTCGCGCCTTAATGCGCGGGAGTCAAAATCAGAGAGCATAAGAGTTTCAACAGACAAGGACCATATAGTGCGAGTGTGTAGGGGTTGGGAACAATCTTTATATAAACATAGTTATAATTGCCTCCAAATAATTAGTAGCTTGGTTAGAAAATTCTTGTATTATCGTGGATGAAGAAAATTTATGTCTCCTGGATAAATTAACCTTTTAAAAATATTTGGATTGATTGCTCGTGCATCTTCTAGTTTAGTGCAGTAGATGTGTATGGAAGAAATTTTCTTCCTTCTACAATGTATACAAATTTGTCGTAAATTATAGTTTTCCCCATGGACTGTAAATTGGTCTTCCCCGTTCTACAGTGTTACCCCGAGCACGTTGAGAGAGGCAACTGTCCAGAGCTCATTTTTTGAGAAGTCAGTTTTTACGGTCTATATAAATAAATATATTTAAATAAAAATTATATTTAATTAAACTATATAATAATTTAGGTTTAATTAAGTTTTAACCTGTTATAAATTTGAATATTTTCAATTTTTATTAATTTTTTTACTCAATTTTTAAATTTTTTAATTGAATTTGTTCTTTGATTTTCGAATGACATAATTGTTATATTTTATCATTTTGTTATAAATTAAGATTTTATGATTAATATAAAATAATAAGTATTTTTTATTATTTTCATTAAAAATGGATTAGATAACAAAAGTCTATCATTATCACTAACATGAAAAATTTTAACAATCCTTTATCCTAAGTAATACGGAAATCATTGAATAACATGATGTCTTATTCGATAAATTTTTAATAAAAATAATAAAAATCACTCATCATTTTATATTAATCATAATTTTATTTTATATTAATCATAAATTTTCACATTTTTTTAATATATAAAGATAAGTAAATATTATAATAAATTATGATAACAGATGAAAAAATAAATAAAAACTCAATATAAAGATTTTGAATACTGAAAAAGAATTAATCAAAGTTTTTTAATAAAAATTAATTAAAAACATCTAAATTTATGAGATATTTAAAACTTAATTAACCTAATAATTTATATAAATTGTAAATAAATAAAAAAACACCATATATTAGATAGTTCATAACTGATGATATTTCCCTTTTAACAATTTTAGGAAAATGAATCAGCAGTGTGACTTTTGTTCAAAGTTGATTGTAAAAAGGAGTGAATGTGAAATATTATTTTCTTTCTAAATATGAACCGGTCTTTCATCACACTATTTTTTTTGAAAGACTCGGGCCATTCTCTAATAAACACTTAAAAATATCAAACTTTCCGATACAAAGTTCTTCAAAGAAATTTAACTACTTTTATAACAGATGTATAACTTTTTAAAGAAATCACACAAAAAAAAATACAAATAATCATATTCTCTCCTCCAGACCCGAAAAATCTCAGGTTGGTCCTAATCCTTGGGTGGTTTATTTCACAAAATACAATCAGATTAGGTCAATCACCTACAAAGGTTTAGCAAAAGTTACACTGAATCAGTTCTACCGAATATAGCCACAACAATTACTTGTTTCACTGCTATTCATTAAACCACGTTCAAAATGGGCAGTTGCTAAAGTACACTTCAGAAAATATCAGACTGTATGGCATCTCATTTTATTCTTGTCCTACTTTGGTTGTCATAAAATTGTTGACTGCCCTGCATTGCCGCGAAATTTAGTGGCAACAAATGGGAAGTATACCGGGGCTTAAACTGAAACAAGCAGAAAAACACATGTTGTACTGCAATTTATGTAATCCAATCGATTAGAAGTGTAAAAAAAATTTCATATATACCTTCTGCAAGCAGCAATAAATGTTGAGTCCCGCGAATTGGTTTTAAAATGGAAAACCTGGATAAAAACTTCTCTTCTAGAATAGCAGAGAATCAGAGACTTTAGCACCTCAACCAGTCTCGGAAGTAGGATTGCATCTTTTCTCGATTAGCAGCATTCCCAACGTTCACAGTCGGAATGATCTTGTCAGGTCTCAAAAACTGTGAATATAAAGATAAATTCACTCGAAAAGGAGAACAAAACAATGCAATTTTGTCGATATCATCAAATAAATTAACTTGTCTCGGTGAAAGTAATCACAATATTCAGTTCCGGACCTGAACAAAATCTCGCAGTTCTGTAAAGCTGGAGTGCTCACTGTAGGGAACCCCTGGAAGAAGTAAGAAAAGGGATTCGTGAACTGCGCTGCAATGGTAGATAAATAACTATTGCTACTTCCATACCTTTTAAGAGCTAGTTTTATATTTTGTTTTTTTATTTATCAATTTAAAATTCAAAACAATATTAATCATCTTGTCAAACATATCTTTACCTTCACCTAGTTTTAAATACACATTCATCATGGAATTAAAGGAAGAGAAATGGAAAATATTAAATGACGGAATGAATTAATAATAAGTATAATAAAAAATTAATAGCAATTTTGATAAGAATGATAACGTCAATTATGTCTTAATTCTTATGTAACAGGAGCCTCAAACAAAACGTATAAAAGACTGTTTGACAGTCAGGGACAATGATCTACTACTCAGCATTTCAGCATCTAAAAGCTGATCGTAACTATAAAGAAACACTATACCTAGATCCACAACAGTTCAGTCCAGCATTTTCAATACAATACGTACTAATTACTTGTATTTTATAGCAAGAGTGGTTGCCGAAATGCAGTTAATCTTACCATATATCGTGATATTTCCTTTGGTAACAGGTTTAATTAGTTCCAGATCGTTGCTTATCTTCTCACTGAATGTCCAACCTAAAAAAAATATGAAGGATGAAGTACTGGACACTTGAATCTGCTGAAAACTTAAAATACAAGATGATTCGGAAGTCAATGTTATCACAAGTATTGGTAAATACCTGTTGGACGAAACGCCAAAACTGCTGTGAATTGCTCCTTGTAGGTCTTCAAGTAATCCTTTAAGGTCTAATGTAACAAGTAAAAGTATGACGGTGAATTATGATATACAAAACAAAATCTTAAGAGGAAAAATGTAACGGCACAAAATTAAACCTCAGGTCTCAAAGATGACATGGGAAGAACATGGAGAAGCGTGTTATTTCCTTTTGTACAGAGTCTATCTGAAAGGTCGGACCAACCAAAAGCTTGTAAAATTCGTCTTCTTGAAGCATTGGCATAAATTTGTGCCTGAATCATAAAAAAGAGGCATAGATATTGCGTCACTGGATCAAACAGTCAAAAGAGGAAACATAACACAGCAACTTAAAGCTACTCTTACTAATTCAGGGCACAAAGCAGTTTAAAACCCACGAAGAGGAACCCCATAAATCTACCACAAAGAGCCAAAATTGTTGTTTGCCTATAATGTAAGGTTGGAAACACCATTGCGCACAAATTTAGAAATTGCAGAAGGCTAAAATAGACCAAGCGAAAACTTCAAAACCATCAGCAATACAGAGCAGATCATACAAACCAATCGCTTAAGTATCAATGTCTGATCTGTCCGAAGGATCAAAGAAATAAAGTGAATACCTCAAAACCATCAGGAGTATATAGATTAGATCGTCATAAAGACATAAACAATCCCTTAGCTATATATATGTTTTTATTTTTCGTGGCACATCCCTTGTCAGCAAGAAGGACAATTGAAAAAAAAATAAAACAAAACAAAACAAAAAGTGTATAGAATGAACGAGTCAAAAAGAAGTCTGTCCCGGAAAAACACACATACCCCGAGAGCTTTAGAAATTGCAAGATATACACATTCTTTGCCAATACTGTATGCCCCAACAACCACTAAAGTTCTGTGATGAATTTTAAGGTGGTTCTTTGTAATTTTGACAACATAATTTAGTACATCTTCCTTGGAAGGGAACCTGAACCAGAAATTTGTAAACCATCAATCGAGATTGGTGAAACCAATGATTACATATCGTAACCAAATGATAAGACCTGTACAAAACCAGAACAGTGTCACACCTGTATTTTGGGTTGCAATATGTGGTATCCAAATAAAGTACATTCACACGTTGATTTACAAGAAGATGGTAAGCTTGCATTGGTTTACACGCTCTAAAGTCCCCAGTGTGCAAATAGCATTGATCATTTGGGAGGCTCAAGTGAATCAAAGCTGCACCAGGGCAATGATTAGCTTCTAACAAAGTCACTTTCACACCATCAATCAAATGTTCGGTATTAAATTCCAAAGGGTGGATATACCTGCACAAATAAATATATATAAAAAAAAAAAAAGTTAATCCCTTCACAGAAATGCAAGGTGAAAACATGATCAAGTTCAGCAGTCTGATTTGAAAGTTCATGTAAGTTGGCAATCTACAAAACAGAGCATAGGAGACATGAGAGTTTCTGAGTTCTTACAGAGGATTTACCGAGAGACACATTTGAAGAAGCCGTCCCGTGAGAGGAGAGCAATATATAGGGCCATGTGACCATTTCTTGCTAAGACCACCATAGTGATCGCTATGGAAATGACTAAGAAAATACGCTGAACACCCTTCAACACACCCATACCGAAAAGCATCAACAGTGAATGCTGTCCCTGCATTTACAAATAAAACATGTTCATTTACAACATTTACAAACTACATGTTTATGTTTCTCATTTTCATTATAAAATACAAGGACAAAAAAACCAAGATGGAACTATTGCCAAACTAATTCCCCAATCAATTTGTTTCGTCTCTTAGACTAAACCAAATTGAAGTTTTGGATGTACTTTTTCCATTATTAGAGTTATGATAACAAGTTTCACCTGGGATTTTCTTATAAAAGGGACAGGAACGTGTAACCCTATTTTCACCACCGACACCCTTTCTCTTGCGAATAGATTTCGTGTTCTCAGACTCTTTCCCTCTGTCGCGCAAAACCGAACCCCAATTTCCAGGTTTCACCATCTTCCTCTCAGAAGAACTACCTCCTTCATCAGAATAAACACTCAGACTCGGTCCGGATTCAACTGAACCTACGGCGTCATTTCTTTTGAAACCCCAAATCTGAAACAGATTGGTCTGCTTCATCTTCTTCACCGAATCGCGCTCGAAATCGATGTGTCTATTACTTTTATCTTCCAGCAACAACAGCGAGGACCAATCGGTTCCGCAGCGATAGAAATCGTCGGCGAAACTGCTGTTTCCCGACGGCGTTTCCGATCCGGGGAGTTGCGACGGAAAACCCTCGTCGTCCAGTGAAACGACGCCGAACGAAGCAACATCATCATCGTTAAAATCGTAGCCGTCGCCGTCGCCGTCATGAGGTAACGGCTCGTCTCCTAACGCAGGTGGCGGTGATGCGTCGGTGGATAACACCATCGCTTTCGTAACGGCGCGTAAGTGGTCGAAATTAAATGTGATTTGGTTTTTTAAAATGATCCCGCGGGAAAATTATTGAGATTGTGATAAATTACATTTCTTGAATATTTTGCATAGGTTTATCTTTTTCATAATCAATTCGGTCAAGTCTTATATTTTTTAAATAGTGTAAAGTAATCTTTATTATTTGGTTTTCCTAGTATATGTTATTGAGTAGACTTTAGTAATTACCAAAAATTCGTTCTTACTTTAACTTTTTATATATTTATCATAAAGTAAATTATATTTAAATATATTAATTTTAAGATTTAGTTAAGTTTTAAGTCTTTTATAAATTTAAATATTTTAAAGTAATTTCATATTAAACAATTTTGTTATATTAAGTATTCAGGATATTCTTATTTTTAACAGATTATCAGGCTGATGTTATCGTTTAATTTTACCATCTTAAACAAAATATTAAACGACATTGTTTTATTTATAAATTAAATGTCAAAATAAAAATTAAATCAATTATGTAAAGATATGAAAATAATGATATTTGGTAAAAGTGATGTTCGTATTTTTTGTTAATGTTAATGACAAGTGTACCGATCATAATTATAGAAAGTAATAAATAGATATTTTTTTAAAGGACTTATATAATATACAATAATAAATGTAAGTAATAATAAATTTAAACTATAAATTATTTTCAATGTTTAAATTGGTAAATAAGAAAATAAATTGTGTGAAAATAATTAAATTACTTTTTGATATTTTTATCAAGCACTTGGAATGTATAAAAGATTAAAAATGATATGAAATCTTATTGTTATGATTAGATATCACCAAATATCACTCTGATGCATATAATTACTCACCCTTTTTACCAAACTAATGTTAATGTCAACCCACTAGAATACTTAAATCCTAATTTCTTAGGTAAACGAAACCTAAAGTTATTCATTATCTGTCAATCCTTGATTAATCAATAAATAAGACTTGTTTTACCCTAAAGGTTTAAGACAACAAATGAAACATGTTTTATTCTTAGAGACAAACTTTCATTAGATATTTTCATTCAGTTCTAGATTATAAAAGATATTTTTCAATATTTCAATAATCAAACATCATGCTACGAGTGATCAAGCCAGAAAAAGCATTAAGAACATAAACAAAATACTAACATTGAATGGAAAAACATTTATATGAACACCAATATTGATTACATGAAAATTCAATTGATTACATCTAACCCTAACAAATGGATTTAGCTCTTCATATTTATGAATTTAAATAAGAAAAATGTGTTAGGTCAGCAACGTTCGCACCTCGCCCAAGTCTTTCGATGGACACAATTCAATGCAATGGCTCTCAGTCTAACTGGTACTCGACCTAGCTAAAGTGACACTCTACTCAATTATCAACATCAACACTCAACTTGTGCATTTACTTGCTCCTTGTGGATTTCAATCTTACTCTTCTTGACCCAAGTGCCTCTAATTCATTTATTAAACCAAAATAATGGGGATTGGTGGTACAATTTGATTGTAAAACTTAAGTAACCAATTATTTATAAAAAAAAATAACTAATTATTTACGAAAGGAGATAAGAACATAGAAGTTAGCAAGTTCCAAGCTTAAAAAGAGTTGATTTTGTTACAAAAATTTTCTAAAAATTATGGTAAAAATGAACATTATACACTATAAGAAAAATCATAAATAGTGACCGATTTTTTTGTCACTAAATGATCAAAATCAGTTATTAATTAAAATAGTGACTGATGTAGTGACCAAACAATATTAGTCACTATTTTATTGGTCACTAATGTATAGTGACTGAATTTGTGACCGAATTAGTAACCAAAGTAGTGACTGAATTTGTGATTGAATCAGTGACTGAATCAATGAATACGTGACCGAATTTAAAATCTAAATTTTGGTTACTAAATTGATCACTAATTTTTGCTTTTTAATTTTAAATTTCCTTTTGTGAAAAAAATATAAACTTGATAAAATGTAATATTATAATAATATCACTATAATTTCATGATAATAGTATAAATTTGACATAAATATTTTTTCATCAAGTCAATCATCTAAAAAAGTTTATAATCTTGTTACATCAGATTTAATGCAAACAATAAAATAGTAATAAAAAGATCAAATTTAAAGACAATAAAGTTTAATTCATATTTGAGGAGGTTGAAAGTCTATTTTCTCCATCAAGAGATGCAACATTTTGTTATTTTACTAAGTTTCTGTTTCATTATTAAACATTCTATCACAAAGTACATCCATTTCAGTTTCAACTATAAGTAACTTGTTTTTTAATTGTAAAATCTCCTCCCTCATGACCTCCATATATAAAGATGTAGATTCTTGATAGAATTGTCTTCCAATCGCTTTGGTTGACTCCGATCCAAGCTCATGCACCTTACCTTTATTAATCCCAGCAACTTTACACCAAAATTGTAATTCATCAGGTGATGATTGAGATGTTAATTGCAATGCTTCTTCCCATGCACGGGTAAACTCTGCCTATGAAAATCAAAATAAAATTGGGAATACATTAGAAAAAAATAAAAAAAGACGCTAATGTTGGACAAATTGACTTATCATATTGTGACTTACATCCACATGTGTTGCTCTTTGATCTACCCATGTTTTGTCCTTCTTTCATTGATGTATATGGCAGAAGAACTCTGCTGAGGTAGGAGGTTTTACATTCAACTTTGTCTAAGATAAGGTGAACAAAAAAGGTTTCTCAAGTTATATATGAATGGAATAAAGAATATTAACATGTAGAAGTTTAACATATGATAAACAATATGAAATTATCTAAGTTTTCTAAAATATGAAGTGGTAATATTTTACTAAATTTTCAAAAGTACAAAGCACAAAAAAAATTACCAAATTTTCTTTATGCTAAGAAATGCTAATAGAGCCAGCAGTATGGAGCGAAACTCCAAATCCTTGATAACCTGAAGCTCTATTTGCTTTTGCAATTAAACTTTTCATTTTGAATGGTTTTGATCCCCAATGTTGGCATAAGTTATCCCATACATCTACAAGCTAATTTGACTTCTTCATTGTTTTGCAAGCTTTATTTAGTGAACTTTTCAATATGTTTGTACCTGGCATTTCAAAGTTCTTTCTTGCTCACTTGTGGTTAGGTAAAAAAATAAAATATTTTCTCTATAATAAAATAAAACAAGCTAGAACCTAAAATCAAAAATTTACAATTTGTTTTAAGGTTAAAACTAATATATACATACATATATATATGTATATATAT
>Ga0209489_107259_pt1 | contig 16739 bp, 6 predicted proteins | sample SiratrowhiteBW_FD_187527 | JGI IMG/M metagenome (GOLD analysis project Ga0209489, IMG submission 187527) | Root nodule microbial communities of legume samples collected from California, USA - Siratro white BW (SPAdes) (version 2) | ecosystem: Host-associated > Plants > Roots > Nodule | place: USA... | reverse complement strand
TCTAACACAAAAAAAAAAAACCAAAAACATAACTTAAAAAAAAAAAAACTAGTTAAGAATATCAAAATTTTCAACTAATAAGACTAAAAAATGTGAATTGATCATAAATAGAATCAAATTATAAATAATAAAGATATTATAGATTGGACATGAATTTACTTTGAGTTAAATCCAATCATATTGAAGTATTTAAAATATTAATATCATATAGTTACTAGCAAAAAATAATTAATTATAAGTAGAGTAAATTATAAATAATAAAGATGTTATAGACCAATAATGAATTTACTTTGAATTGAAATCGAAAATCTTGATGCTATATAATTAGTAAGATGGATTTATAATAAAATTAGAAACATAAACAAGAATCAAAGACCAAAGTTTTACATAAATTACATTGAACAAATAATATAAAAAAATAAAATTAGTCGAACTTATACATTGTTTGTTAAATATTTGCACAACATCAAGGAAATCGTAGCATTGATTGTTGTTAAGTTGTTGGTGTATGCATGTGCTCAAACTAACTTAAAAAAATATACATAACTTAAAAAGACAATAAGTCGAGGGAATCAAAATTTTCAACTAATAAAACTAAAAAAAAAAAAAAAAAAAATTAAAAAAAAAAAAAAAAAAAAAAAAAAAAAAAAAGTGAATTGCTCACAAATAGAGTTAAATTATAGATAAGAAAGATATTATAGATGAATTCACTTTGAATTGATTTCGAATCATATAAAAAAAAACTAAAAAAAGTAAATTAAATCAAAGACAAAGATTTTACGTGAGTCAAATTAAATAAATAATATAAATACAAAAATATTTTAGTCAAAATTATAAGTTATTTATTAAATATTAATAAGTGATGTATTAAAATAATCCAATTTAAAGTATCTAAAAAATTTATAATTAAAATAAATAGATAACGAAATATAAGAGTGGTACCATTATAGATTGTTAAGTTGTTGGTGTATGCGTAAAAAGAAGGAAAATGGAGAAAATAAATGAAAATTGTTAAATATGATAAAACATTTTAATGAATTAAATGGATATTTTTTTAAGTTTGCACTGTATATATTGCTTTATTTTAATTTCTGTTAGGCTTAATTGTAATTTTTACTTTCTATATTTTAAAAAGTTCACAAATTTGGGTCTTAATATTTTTTCCTAGTAATTGTAGTTCCTCAATTTTATTTATTTTTTGTAATTTTGGTCTTTGAATTTCTTTTTATGCATTTTTTTTAATTCTTAATTTGTGTTAAGTTTTTAGTTAAATTATTTATAGTTTTTTTTTTCCTTTGAACATGGTGAGACTAAGGAAAAATGCATTAATTAATAATGATCTACTATATTTTTTTTAAGGAGAAAATTAATAAAATAATATTCCTTTGGTGACACTGCAAGAAAAATTGAGGAAAAACACATAATACTCGCAATTATTTGACATTATTGAAAATAATAATAATTTTATGATTTATTATTATCTTTAATTTAATATTGATTTTTTAAAATTTATCAAAATTACTTATAATTAAAAATTAAAAGCCAACATTATATAAAAAAATTAGAGACTAAAATTATATAGAATTAAAAATTAAGAAATTAAAATTTTTGAAATTAATTTTAGGAAAACATTATAATTCATCTAAAAAATAAGCATAATCGAATTTTATTTATTAAATATAAAATTAAATTATAACAATAACTAGATATTTCATAATTAATTTTATTATAAAATTTTAAAGTCATTAAATTCATTAATATACCTATAAATACATAGTCTCATTTACCTTAAGCAAAATACTTTTAATCTCATCAAGCGTGCGGTGTAATTTAGAGCGTCGTCGGTATAATTTGGAGCTCGTACGTCAGTGTAATTTAGAGGGTTTGGAAATTAAACACCACGAATATAACACTAATTACATTTGATTTTAATGATTTTAATGATAAGATATTATTGGTCAAATGACGCTATTGTGGAATAGTTTTTCTGGCTGGAAAAGTTTTGTTATTTAATCGGGTCAGGCACATTACCCGACCCGAAAGATTCGACCAATACTATTTATAAACAATTACAACTTAGAGCGATAAGTTTTAATCCGATCGAACTTTTCTGATCAGTGAAGAATCTTAGATTCCGCGGGAAAAGCCTCATAATCTCTGAAGAAGATAAACAACAATGGTGAGAATTTTGTTAGTTTTAATTTCTTTTTACGTTTTGAAGTTAGACGATCACGTTTAGGGTTTGTTCTATTCCGTGCTTCTTAATTTCTGGATTCAATTATGTATCTTCTGTTTGGATTAGGCTGTTTTATTTCTGTTCTTGTTTGTTGTGTTGAGAACCTTTATTAGCAGTAATTCAATCTGTATATTGAAAACCCTTCGTTTTCATGGTCAAATTTTGTAAAGGGGAAAAAGGATAGGCATTTTGATAACTTTAAGCTAATATAACATGTTTGTGGGTAATATGTATGTGTATTAATGTTTGATAGAACTGCTTTTATTGAGGAAACTATGGATTTTGCTGTCGTAAGACAATTGATTGGTTGTGGCTTAATGGTTGTCTGTTTTAATTTTGTTTCTTGGCATAAGAGGGATTCTTGGTGCGTCTTATGAATTGGCCTATTTGGTGTTTGTTAATTTCCTGGTATACTGAGTTTTCTCTGATTGGATTGTTACAGTCTTCGCTTGCGGCTGCTAGGGCAGACAACTTTTACTATCCTCCAGAATGGGAACCGAGTCAGGTATGTTTGAATAACAGGTGCCATTGAGCTCTCCTGTAACTCAACAGTTGTCTAGAATCCAGAGACTAATACACCTTTTTCCTTTTCAGGGTTCACTGAACAAGTTTCATGGTCAGCATGCCCTGCGGGAGAGGGCGAGAAAACTAGATCAGGGTATCCTGATTATAAGGTAATCAGAAGTAGCTACAGAAACCATTTAGTAATATTAACTGTCTGCCTTTGGTGAATAAGGGATCCCAATTATATGTCCCACTACATTATCTTGAAGTTCTATAGTCTGGAGAATGAAATGATAGATGAATGTGAATGACAAGCCTATGTAGTATTTGATGTATATGTTTTATCAAGCACATGGACAAACTACATGCAATCAGGTGTAAAAATAACAAAATTGAAAGTATTCTTGATAGATGATATGAATTATGAGCATATTCTAATGAAGCCTTGTGATTGAACTGAATCTGTATAAAATAATACATGCTTCAACTTGTTCATGTAGATTTATAATTTTCTTGTTTATTTAAGTGCTTGCTTTCAGAATATCTGTACAAAAATGAAAGGTTATGAAATTGTGAGATCCCTCCTAGATCAGAAAGGGAACCAAGGAAGGCTGGTGTAATTGTAATAGAGTTTGTGATATGAACTTGGGTATGATGGGATGCTTGGTGGAGTATTTAAGTAGTTGGGGATGCTTTGTGGAGTATTTAAGTGGTTGGTTTTGTCCAATTATTAGCTAGTTTTTGAGGGTGGATTCTCCAAGTGTTTGAATATTTATTAGTTTGTATGTCTTAGTAAGTGGGTTTATATCCTATTGAACTTTACAAAATTGGCTTGTAAGATGAATATTACACTCCATTTATATATTATAATTTGATCTTATTCCTAGTTGATGTGAAATCTCTAATATATCCCTTTCTGCCAAGGAATGAACATCTCAAACATGAAATTAGATATTTATAGTTGGTTTAACAAGAGTCCAATAGCAATGACACAACAACCCCAATGAACTTAATTAGGACAGACTTTGAATGGCTTTGGTACCATATTAGCAATTGAGTTTAAACCTAACTCTTCCTTACAAAACTAACTTATAGAAGTCTGGCCTCTCTTATATATTGTTGTCCTCTCTTAGGCCAAGGGGTATCTTTAGAGGAGTGTAAACATGAAGCTATGCACACCATAAGTAACATAAGCCTAGTAAGCCTAAACAGTAACCCTCTATTTTAAACTTTACTAAACTGAAACGGGGGGCCCAACATCCCACTGCAAGAACTGTAACCATAAACTGTTATTATTATCAAAACCGACTCAAGGTGGGTACCAAGTATTACGAACAATAGCTTGCGGGAAAATTAAATAACTAACATTTTAATATTCATTCCAAGTACTCATCCTTGAAGGAATAATCAGTTAATATTCAGTACTGGTCAATACTGGAATGCAGTTATTTAATGTAATGACGAAATTATAAAAAAGAGTTGGATCTCAATGATGAGGACAACTTCTATTTGGACTAGCCTAGAGAGCGATCAAAAACTTCCGTGACTAGAACAATCGTAATTTGGCCTTCTCTCTAATCAGTTGTGGAACATACCCCCTCATGCCCAAAACTGAACATCTCTAGTGTGAGACCAAATATTTGTGGATGGTCCTAATAGTGGTTTGATAGTAGGTGATCCGATAGGTCTAACAAACTTTGCTAGGGTAGATTTTGATCCTAGAGGTTTATCCTTGTGTACTGTAATTTGGCTTAACAAAACTGGTTTATAATTGTATCCTATTTATATATTTTAATTTGACTTTATTCTCTAGGTTATGTGGGATTTCTAACGCACCTTCTTACATTGTGAAATGAACATCTTGAGTGTGAGATTAGATATTTGTGGGGGATCTAACATGAGTCCAATAATAGTGACACAACAACTCTAATGAACTTCACTAGAATAAGCTTTGAATGACTCTAATGCCATATTAGCAAATGAATTTAAGCCTAATTTATCCTTACAAAACCGGCTTGTAAGGTGAGATTTATCCTCACTTATATTATAATTTGGCATTATCTCTAGTTGATGTCTGTTTGTTAATAGTATGATAAATCCAAGATACCTAAATTGGTCTGGTGTATATGGAAGCTAGGAAAAATTGTTGTGACATGTTTCATTCATCTATCTGTTTTTAAATTGGTTTGCTTAAAATACTATGTTGGATATTTTTTTTTCCCTTTAATATTTAGTTTGACATTGTCTTGCTAAACTATTTTCAGATTTGAGATGCCTTATAATATATGGTGTGGAGGATGTAATTCAATGATTGCAAAGGGTGTTCGGTTCAATGCAGAGAAAAAGCAAGTTGGGAATTATTACTCAACAAAGGTATGTTATAATTGTATCATTTTGGTATTTAAAGGATGGACCTGGTATAACTTACAAATATTTATATTTTGTTTTTGCCACTATTATGTGGGTGTTGATTGTCTTATGCCTTTTTGCTTGCTTGTACATTATTTTGTCCCTCATCTAATGTTCCACCTAAGTTTTTTTGTTGACTATCTAATAATTGTTTATTGGTCCTTCAGATATGGAGCTTCACTATGAAGTCTGCTTGCTGCAAACAGGAGATCGTCATTCAGACTGATCCTAAGAATTGTGAATATGTCATTATAAGTGGGGCCCAGAAAAAAACTGAAGATTTTGACATTGAAGATGCCGAAACTTTTGAATTGCCTGCCGATGAAGGTGTGTATTAGGGTATTGGTGTTGAAAACTTAGCAGTATATGTTTTCTTCAAACTGAAGATTTTGATATTGAGGATGCCAAAACTTTTGAATTGCATGCTGATGAAGGTGTGTATTACAGTATTAGTGAAAACCTTTTAGCAGTATGCGTTTTCTTCTGCTAGTCTGAATGTGTTAGTGCATGCAGTCACCAACTTTGTTTTAGAAGCAGGGAGAGCATTCTACCAGACCCTAGTGGCCAATGGCTGTCATTAATGGATTGAATATTTTCTCTTTTAAATCTAGTGCCATACCGTTGTTTTCCTTTTTGCCTTTGACTATGTTTAGCAAACTGAAATGTTGTGGTTAAAGTTAGCTAACTATCTTCATATTGAATTTTTCTTTTAGAGAGGGGTAAGCTTGCAGATCCATTTTACCGCCTTGAACACCAGGAAGAAGACTTGAAGAAAAAGAAGGAATCTGAACCAGTGCTTGTACGTCTCCAAAGGCAGTCTGATACCAGACATTCAGATGACTATGCTCTCAACAAGACTCTACGGGCCCGGCTTAGAGTATGCTCCTTGGCTCATGATATTTGTTATAGTTTATTTTTCTATTGCTTTTCCATTTTAACCCTTGAGTATATTGTTTCTTTTGTAAATAATATTGCCAACCTGCTCTAAAGAAAAAGAAATATTTGTTAACACTTATCCATTTTCTCAGAGTCAAAAGAAAAGAGTTGCTGAAGAAGAGAATGCTTCCAAGAAAAGAGGCCTTGGCATAAGACTACTACCAGCTACAGAAGAAGATTCTGCCACAGCAAAAAGAGTGAAGTTTCCAACTAAGTTTGACAAAAATAGGAAGGACAAGAGGGCACTGATCAATGCCGAATCCATCTTCTCTGGAGTGTCTAGCTATTCTGTGTCTGATAAGAGAAAACAAGAGCTAGAATCTAAAAGAAGAAAAATTTGTGCAACTTCAGCCTCCAGCCTTCTAGCTGGTGGCTTTAAGCCATCATCATGGTCGCAGCCTGCTATGCTTTCAGGCAAGAAAAAGGGAGCTTCGATGACTGTAAGACGCTAGGAAGCTAAAACACGTCTGTGACATTGGACTTGGCAATGGGCTTTGGAACTTTGTACATAACAGTTGCTTGTGTTCATTTTGAACTATGTTTTCCGTTGTAAACCATTTATGAATATCTTAACGGAAACATATATTTCATCATTCCCTCCCCTCAACAGATTAAGAAAGAATAGTTTGATAATTTATATAATTTTGTTTGATTTAAAAAGAAAAATAAATATTTTAAAAGTTCAATTTATTTTGCATATTTAATTAAAAAAAATTGTCATAAGATGAATGTTGGAGAGTATTAATATCCTTTTTGTGCGTAATTGATTCCAGAACTTAAATTTAGTTTGGAAAACAATTCTTCTACGAAGGTTTTTTTTTTTTAATTTTTTAATAAATGTGGTAACTTCTTTGGCTTTTTCTTGTAAATAATATATTATTAAGATAAAAAATATTTTCAATATCTCATTAATGAGTAGGAAAAAATATCTTCACCGTAATTAAGAAAAGAAATATCTTTAGCCTTTAATTTCATTTAAGTATATTTTTATTTTCTTCCCAAAAGGTTTTATTTATTACTAATAGAGATAATAGAACAAAATAAGCCTTTATTTTCTTATAGTTCAAGTTGATATCATGGCTCTCTTCTATGGGAATTCTATTTGTATTATCTCTATAATTTGTCACTGTCATTATTTGTCATTGTTAGGATTGTGGTGAGTTAGAAGGGTATGCTTCACTCATTCCTACCCTTGACATGGTCATTGACTCTGATTTGGTTGTTTTTGTTAGACATATTTTATTTTTTATTTTGTTTTCTTACAAATCTAAGCAACAAGGGAAGAATTCTTATTTTCTTTTTTGTATTTTTCAATGTCTAATCTGAAATTTTTTTAATTGTATACGCTACTTATAAAAGGTAAAAGTGTGTTTAATACTATTGGTCATTTGTCTTTACCGTGTTTGGATTCTAGATTCACGAGTAACTAATTATACAATTCATTTTTCCAAATTCTTCAATTTGTATGTCAAAATGATCAAAGAAATCATTTAGATGGAAATGGTGATAATTTACTTATATGTCTATTTGAGAATATAATTTTAGAATCAAATGTTTTATATGTCTTACAACTAACCAATAATTTTATCTTCTTATAAAAACTTACAACATACTTAAATTGTATATTAACATTTTTTTCATCTTATTGTTTATTTTAAGATCTTACTATGAGGAAGATGATTTTAGTTACTCCTTAGAAAAGTGGGTGTATCTATTGAAATATAGAGGCTAAAAGAAAACAAAATTTATAAGCCAACAAGCAACATCATGATCGTGTGATCGTGAAAGAAAAAATTTAAATATGACTACATCATAAAAGATTTTAACATTTGTACTTCAATCTTACAAAATCTTTGTTCCCTCATTTGTTCACAATGTCAATTAAGTATTTTTAATATGATAAATGTCACCTTCAAAGCATCATTATACATTTTATTCCATCTCTAGTAAAACGAGTAATTTCTCATTTCACATGATTCGCTCTATTGTTTGGAGATCTATTTTTAAAATAAAATAGTTTGTTACTTTTATTGATTTATTGATAATTGTATGCGTGTCACATGGATATACATTATTAAAAGTAAATTTGAGGTCTTTCAAATTTTTGTTAATTTTTTTCCGTCTTTTCCAAAATCAATTTGAAAAAAAATATGAAAAGAATTAGGTTTGATAATAGTATCGAATATGTGAATTAAAAATTCTCTATTTTTTTTGTAATGGTATTATTCATGAGTTAACATGCACTATCACTTCACACCAAAATAAAATTGCAAAAATGAAGAATCTTCATCTTTTAAAGGTAGCTAGAGCCCTTATATTCTAGATGTTTGTTTCCAAAACCTATTGAGGAGAAGTTATGTTAATAACTACATACCTTATCAATAGGTTACACACTTAGTATCTTAAATAACATTAGTCATATTGAGTTTTTTTTTGTCTTTTGTTCCTTTTACTCCCCTAGTGCAAAGTCAACTTGTTGAGTCTTGGATTTTTATTTTTTTTCACTATCGTAATCCCAATTGAAGTAAATTAGATCTTAGATCTCTTAAAATGTGTATGTGTTGGTTATCTTCCTAATAAAAAAAGTGTACAAATGTTACCATCCTTAGATTCGTCATGTTTATATCGTCATGAATGTTACCTTTCGTGAAACAAAATCTTTATCTGTTAGCCTCATGCTTCAAGGGAGAAAGCATTTGAAGCACAAGAGTTTTCCTTTTCATTATTACCATATCTATCTTTGTAGGATGCTCAAGATCCAAGTGATGAAGTCACCACAAAGTTCTTTGGCAAATAATGTCAAAGGAAACAACCCACTTTAACTTTGAAGCAAGAAGAGTTGTTTAACTTGGAGTTGAGGAGCCCTAAAGCAACATTGAGGAGGTAAGTGTTACTGATAATATACCTAATGCATTGAGAAAGGAAGTAATATCATGTGTTAAATATCCTATTTCTCAATATGTTTGCATTGACAATCTCTTTGATATACATCAAAAGTTTATTGCTATCATTGATGCCATAGAAATTCCTACTTTAGTCCAAAAGGTATAAGAAGTGAACATTGTATTCAAGCCATGATGAAGGAGATGGAAGCATTAAAAAGAAACTCAACATAAGATATTGTTGAAAAACTAAAAGATAAAAGACAATAAGGTACAAATAGATATTTACAATCAAACATAAGGCAAATGGGTCAGTAAACAGGTTGTTAGAGAAAAGATAAACAAACCTAACTTTACACTCAATAATTTTGATTAAGTGCTTCACAAAAAAAAGTTTTCAAAACATGATAACACCTTTAAAAGTATTGGATCCCGACATACCTAAGTGCTTAATCTAATATCAATAAATACTATGGTACCTTGCAATCTTATCTTTGTCTAATAGGCTTGCACTTAAAGATAGACGGTAGTATGTTGTCTTTAGAATTTCATAGTACATTCTTAACTTATAAAACTTCTATACTATGTTTTGCATATAATACTTTATTCTCTGACCACTAAGAAGATCTCACAAGAAACATCAAAAATAGACGATCTCTCAAAGAGTGTGTCAAAGTTATCTTATGCCAGCAACTTCTCTGAAAGGACAATCTGTCACCTTTGCATAGTCTCACAACCTCATACAATCCTGAATTTAAAAAAAAAAAAAATTAAAAGATATATGACCAAGACAGGTTATGTTAGTATAAGAATATTTCTTCAAGTAGAAACTTGTATTAAATATTGCATGAAGAGTATTTAGTGTAACTCTTAACCTGTACGAGGACAAGAACAAAGAACGTCTCACAATAGCTAGATAAGGATTTGTAAATACTATCTTTTTAAGCTCTCTATAAATAGGATTAATCTCTGAAGAAGGAAGAATTTTTGCTTACAAACAATCCTACGAGAGCCTAAGTTAAAATCTTACAAATCAAGACTATTGATAAAACACTGTAGTGTTCTTTAGCAATCTAAAAGAGTGAACACCATCTTGTATTCTTCTTAGGACCCAACATTTCTTTTAGTTAACATTTGATCATATTTTCTCATAAACCAAAAGTTTTAGTTAGGAGTGGTTGTTGTTCCAAAAATAGTATTCTCTAAGTCATAGTAGCAGTTTTTCCAAACAATACTTAGTTGTTCATCTAGGAGTGGATAAGGTCTAAAGAATATTCAGATTCTATTTTTTTTTTTCAATAATAGTCTACTTAATGAAACTTGATGATATGATTAAGAATTGAACATATTAATAATAAATTATTATAAAAATACAGTAATTTTTTTCTTACATTTAGCTCTTTTAATTGTATATTGAACTACCATCTATCATTAAAAAGGAGTTATTTTAAACAAGATTTAAGAAAACATTTTTTAATAGTCAAATAAAAAATATATAAAGTGTTATAATAAATAAATAAATAATACTTAAATATTGTTATTTTCATAACCAAATTCTTAAATAAAAGTAATTAGTCTATTATATAAATAATAAAAATATTAAAAAACTAGAAGTCAACCCTCCTAAAACTGCACTACTCTTTCAACTAATCTACTTTGATTTAACCCGATCGATTGAAAATTTTATAATATATATGACTTGTTTGATCTAAGTTCAATTTTTAAATATATATATATATATATATATATATATATATATAATTTATTTTTTTAAAATTTGTTTATAAAGTTGTGTGATTAAACTTTTGCTTATTAAGTTGTGGTGTTTAGTTTTTGTTTATGGATTTGTATTTTACTTTTGGGATATTAATTGTATACAATGATAATGTTTCAAAATTTGAAGTATAGAGTTTTAAACTTTGTTTATTAGTTTATAATACTCTATAATATAAAAATTTTAATTTAACTTAGCTTTTGTTTAGGTTGAATAGTAAAAATGAAGAAATGAAAAAGAAAGAAAAAAAAAAAAAAAAAAAGAAAGAGAATAAAAAGTGAAATTATTTGAATTAAAAAAATTAAATTATTTGAATTAAGAAAAAGTAAATTAAAAATAGAAATAAAAGTAAATAAATAGAAAACTTGTAAGTAATTTAATTGATGTGAAGAATAGTTTGTTATCTGTTAATATGTTTGAAATAATTTATAAAATAAATTTTTAAAATTTTTCCAAACATTTTCTACAAGTAATTGAATGAGTTGGTTTTAACAACACTATGTAAGTAGACCTAAGATTATGAGTGAATGAATGACATGACATGATTAAGAATGTCATCTTGATACTATACAAATTATATGAATGCATACAAGATGAATGATTGTTCTACATAAATTTCGTATTTTAATGTAATTTATTAATTCACAATAATTGTATTTAGAAATAGAATTACCTTAAATATTATTGAAAATTAAAAAGAAATAATTATTTATATTCACTCCCTGCACATAACTTATTAATGTTTTTTATATTATTATATTTTGAACGTATGCTAAATTTTATAAAAAAGGTTTAGAAAATTTAATTTTAAATAACTATGAAGCCCAAAAAAAGTGAATTGAAAACAATGGATTGGATATCTAGCTAAGAGATTAATCAAGTATAGCAAATAAACTTTAAAAGAAATAAATTGAATAACATAGTGACATGTGCATACTTGTGTAGGTCAGCACATATTTTAATATCAACTTTATGAATCATATTTTTTTTTTCATAGTTAAAAATAAAATCATATAAATAGATTAAGTTACAGTTATAAGTATACTAATTTTATTATTAACTTATAAAAAAAGTTAATTATCTTTTAAAGAATACAATCTTGTTAATGTTAAGTAAAATTTCTAATTAATTTGTGAACAGAGCAGCTAGAAGATGGTATGTGATTTCTTTTCTAAATTTTAGTGACTATTTTATTCTATAAGGTGTCTGATTATAACATCTGCATTCTTGGTCTGGATGGTAATGGGTAGTAGACTCTTTCCTTTCAGACCGGGTTCGAGTGCGGGTACCAGAAATGAAAGAAAAAATATATAAAAAAAAATGAGGTATTCTAAAATACCTCTCTTTTTACTTTGATACTTACACATCATTAGTGGTAATATATGATAAAAGAAATATTTTAGGCCATACTTGTTGGGCATCTTAAAATTAGAAAAGAATATTAGAATAATGCTAAATATCAAGTAATTATGGATGGGGAGGAGTAATGTGTTATTTTCAAAATAAAGTTTATATTAGACTTCTTTTACTTAAGATTTTATGAATTTAAAAAAAATAGAAAATTTATTTTATTTCTTTTTATCTTTTGCTAATTATTTTTTCATTCGATACAAAAATTTTAAAAAATTTATTTTTAAAAGTGATGAAGAAATATATTTTAATGCATTCGAAACATGTATATCATCGAAAAGGTTATTTATATAAGATTCAATGGTTACTGGCTTGATAAGAAATTATTGAAGTTAGATGATATTTTTGCAAATTTAAAAATCAAAGGCTTGATAAGAAATTATTGAAGTTAGATGATATTTTTGCAAATTTAAAAATCAAAGGCAAAACAAGTGACACAAATAATACAACATCAAATAATCACCTAAAAATAATCGCATAAAACTGTTAATACTAGCAGTTAGCCAGCCGGTTAGAACTAAGAAAATTATTTGAACACTCCACTCTCACGATAAAAACATCATTTAACAAAACCAATCTTGGAATATTCAAATGAAATGGTGAGAGTCGTTTTTCTTTCAAAGAGAATCTACTTTCATCTTATCGAAGTTATTAAACCAAGATAATTTTATCAGAAAAAATCTAATAAAGAGAATGTTAAATTATATGTAGATTTTGAAAATATAAAAATAATTAACTTTGATAAATTTAGTAGATATATGTAGTTATGATGTTAAAAAAGTTATTTGATGATATTTGATGATAAATTGATAGTATTTGATATGATGTGTGATTATGACATAATATCTTTAGGAGAGAAAATATTTGTGTTGAGATTAGGATGTGCATTTTTTATGGATTTGTCTTAAAAGATAATATCATGACTCTACTGATACATTGGAATCATATAACTGAATATTACTAAGTAGTGAGAGTCAAAAGAGGTTTATGTGTATTAACTTTATGAGTTAGAGGTGATTCATTTAGGTTGAGGACTGTTAGATTTCACAATTAGGAGTCATATGACAGATGTAGACTTCTGAATTTTATTCAATACACAGATTTTCTAAAATAAAGTCAAATGTCTTTATAAATGAATAAGTATATTTATGATATGAATTATTGTAGAAATATAATAACCGTAATATATTTACTAAAATATAACGCTTAAACTATTAAATAAAATGATATTAATGCAATTATTTACTCTGCCCATAACTTATTTATATAAAGTTTTTTTATATATACTTTTAACGTATGCTCAATTTTATAAAAATATATTAATTTTGTATATTTAGAAAATTTAAATAGCTACCAAACCCACATAAAAAAAGTGAATTGAAAACAATGAATTAGATATATACCCAACAAAAGTATAACAAATAAACTTTAAAAGAAATAATTTGAATAACATGTGACATGTGCATACTTGCATAGGTAAGCACATAGTTTAATATCAACTTTATGAATCATATTCATTTTTCATAGTTAAAAATAAATTAGCATCATACAAATAGATTGAGTTGCAATTATAAGTATAATAATTTTATTATTAAATTATAAAACAAAAAGTTAATTATCTTTTAAAGAATATAATCTTCTTATTCATGTTAATAAGTAAAAGTTCTAATTAATTTGTGAACAGACCAGCTAAAAAAAATGGTATGTGATTTTTTCTCAAAGTTTGTGAGTATTTTATTTTAAAAGGTGTTTGGTCTGGATGGTAATAGTTAGAGGCTGTTTTCTACCAGACCAGCTTAGAATGCTGGTAACACAGAAAGGAAATGAGAAAAAAACATGTATACATAAATGAAGTATTTTCAAATACCTCTCTCTTTTTACTTTTACTTTGATATGTTTAAGTTTTAATTTAATTATGTATTCAATCTTGCATTAGTTTTAGATTTTATTGTCGGAATATGTTATGTTTAATTTTATATGGTGGGAAGAAATATTTTAGGACTATACTTGTAGGACAACTTAAGACTCAAAAGAAAATAAAGTAGATTTAGCTGTGTATGGTGTCAATAGCATATTCTAATTTCCTTTCTGGCTTCTTCTAATTGAAATTCTCTATTTTTCATCATTCTTCGACTCATCTCCTCTTCTCTAAATCTCAAAGTTTTAAAAGTAAATGTTGTCAAAAGAGTTAAACCATAATAATAACTTACACTTCCCCCGATATTGTAGAGAGAAAAAAGACCTTTAGAAAAAAAAAATATTAGAATAATGTTAAATATCAACACCAAATAAGTAATTATGGATAGAAGGAATAATGTGTTATTTTCATAATTAGACTCTTTCACATAAGACTTTATGAATCTTGGAAAGATAGAAAATTCAATTTATTTTATTTTATTCTTTGGTAATCAATTTTTCATTCTCAACTCTTTTTTGAGAGAAAAAGTTAAAAAAAAATTTGATTTTAAAAGTGACGAAGAAATATACTTTAAAATGTTCAAAATATGTAGTCCATAACTTTGTCTAAGATTTCATTTATATAAGATTTAATGGTTATAAGTTTAGTAAGAAAATGATTTTTTTCAAATTTAAAAAATTGAAGAAAAAACAAATGACATACATAAGATAACATCAAATAATCATACAAAAGTGTCAAGAACAAGAATAGAAAATAGTCTGATAGAACTAAAAAAATTATTTAGACATACCACTTTCACGATAAAACATCTTCCAATGAAACTAATCTTGAATAATTCAAATAGATGAAGATTACCAATTAGTGAAAAATCGAGGAGATTTATATGGTCATATCCAAGGTTTGAAATATAAACTGACCGGAATAGGATCTATGGATTAATCCTGTGCATATGAGAATTGTATCTGAGGTTTGAAATAAACTTATCAAGACAGACTGTATCTGAGATTCGAAATATGAGTTTATCAAAACAGATGGATGGTGTATGACAGATGCAAATCTCTGAGTTTAACTCAATGCACGAGTTGTCTTCCAGAAGTATAGGGTCTAGTGTCTTTGTATGTGAGAATTATGAAAGCTTGATTTGTTGTTGTTTGGTTGAGATAGAAACTTAATTTATGAAAAAATATATATATTTTTTAAAAAAACTCTCTAACTTATCCTTATTTTTGTGTGGTGTTTGTTTTATTTTTTTGCAAATATGCTATGATCGTGTATTACACATGAGCATATGGTTTGAGAGGGGGTGTGATTCCTTAGGGAACTAATGAAAAAGTTTTATTTTATTTTATTTTGTGATTGTACAAAGATATTTTTAATAAATTTTATGTGGAGAAGTATATTTTGCAATATATGATAAATATATTGATATTTATATTTAGTTAATCCCTATGTAATAAAATAAAGTTCCTATTATAAGAAAAAATATGAGATGCTACCGTGTATATAGGTGACTGAAATGCAGACTAAAAAGGAAGGGAAGAAGTCAGAAAATCGAAAAATAGAAATAAAAAAATAATTAAAATAATTAAAACTAATACAAACTAAATAATAATGAAGGTGAATAATTAACCATAGTACTCAATGGAGAAAGTGCATAAACACGTAAATTACAAGCACAAAGAGAGAGCAATGGTTAATAGAGAGGGGTGCAAATAATAATTCTATTTTTTGACACACTTGTAATGGATTGGACTTCAACCAAACTGATTTATTTTTCCATCAGACTAGGTCACAACTGATTTATTTTATTTTTTCAAATGAACCTCTATTAAATTAGGCCTCAGTCAAATCATTTTATTGTTATGACTGAACCCTTAATAGATTGGGTTTCATTCAATTTTTATATTTTCTGTAATCTATTTTAAAATGGACCAAACTTCCCTTTCTTTTGTTGTTTTTTTATTTATTAAAAACTTTTTCATAAAATGAGACTAAAACTCCTTTTTTTTATATTTTTTTATTTTTATTTAAATGATAAAGTAATTATAACAAATTTTTTATTTTTTAAATTATTTTTCATATTTGAAATAAAATAAAAGATTATTTATTTCTAACAAATAGAATTCAATCATATCTTTTTTAAAAAATATTTTTTGCTTTTTTTAAAAAATAATTTTATTTGGCTAGACAAAATTGAATGTCACTAACTATTATAAAAAAAAAAGTTTGAAAGAAAAAAATGAAACTCAAAACCTTTCATCTAAAGAAGATAAAAGAATAATAATTGAACGTATAAAAATAGGAGTTATATAGTAGTCTAAAAAGAAAAAAATGTCATTATCTTCAAAATAATTTTTCAAAAATAATATATAAAGTGTTATAATAAATAAATAAATAATATTTAAATATTGTTATTTTCATAACCAAATTCTTAAATAAAAGTAATTAGTCTCTTATAGAAATAATAAAAATATTAAAAAATTAAAAATAAAAAACTAGAAGTCAATCCTCCTAAAACTGCACTATTACTCCAATTAATCTAGTTTGATTTAACCCGATCAATTGAAAATCTTATAATATATATGACTTGTTTGATCTAGGTTGAATTTTTTAATATATATATATATATATATATATATATATATATATATATATATATATATTAAATTT
>Ga0209489_107257_pt1 | contig 16741 bp, 7 predicted proteins | sample SiratrowhiteBW_FD_187527 | JGI IMG/M metagenome (GOLD analysis project Ga0209489, IMG submission 187527) | Root nodule microbial communities of legume samples collected from California, USA - Siratro white BW (SPAdes) (version 2) | ecosystem: Host-associated > Plants > Roots > Nodule | place: USA... | reverse complement strand
TATATATATATATATGTATGTGTGTGTGTTACTCTTTTAATTTCTTTTCTTGTGACCACACTCTACCTATTATTCTTTTAATTATATATCAATAAACATGATTACATATTGATAGAAGAACTTTATCCAATTAGTGAAATTTAAACTGCAAAATATAAAGAGGCATTTGTCGGTGTCTAATCCACTAAAGTTCATATATATATATATATATATATATATATATATATATATATATATATAGATATATATTAAAAAAAATTCATAAATTTTTCTAAATTCTTATATGTAACTTGTACATAAACTGATTTTAATTTATAAAAGATATTATTTATTAATTTGTTTTCTTCTGGGTAAGCTTGTCCTTAATAAATTTGACACAGATATATTTCACTTGCACAATTTTCCCATAAAACATATTCAGAACAAAAAAATGAGGTAGATTTTTCGAGAACTGTACTAGTGGTGGCTCTATTATTTAACAAGAAGATTCGAAGACACATGAACAAAAAAACAAAGTTGGAACGTTGCTAAGTTCGGAAGCAAGTAGGGGGACCATTCTTTTGAACTTTCCTTCGGGATCCATTCCTGGAAAATAATATCTCTTGTTCTCTTTTGCTATTTGTTTCTTCCTATTATTGTCCCATTGTTCTTGCTCACTTCAAATTTAAAGCCACCAAATTTGTACCCATTTTCAACACAGTGTAACAAGTCATTTTCCATTTCGCCACAATTCCAGTGGAAGATAGGGCAGGTCCCATTATCCATGTTAGGTGATCAACTCAAGAATCAAAACCAAAATCAAAATCTTTTCATTATCATATTCTTTGAATGCAAAACCTATACCGTTATGAACGCTCCTTTTTGAAAAATTTAAAGCTACAAAAGCAAGAGTTAGCGCTATTAAGGTTTGAATTTGGTTTGGAATGCCACATAGTTCTGCTTTATTTTGTAAATAACATGAAGCAACCGTTAGGGCCAAAGATTTGACATAACACTATATGAGAAACCTTTTTTTGGGTGTCAATTATTTGGGGTATGGTTACTAGACCACAGTTTCTCCAAGTGTAAAATTCACGTTATGTTCACTATCATTGTTAAAGTCACTCTTGTTTGGATATGTGGGGTTTATGTTTTGGTTAACATTCATTTAAAGCAAAATAATTGGCTTTAGGGGTAAAGTTACAAGTTCTTTATTATAGTATTCTTACATTTAAGCTCAAATCATCATATTTTTTTTTTTTATGCATAGAAGATTGGTTGGGAAAACAACTTTTGTAAATAAGCTAATGCCAATTTAGTGATAACAAAATAGAAGTAGTTTGTATAAGATTATAAAATTTTAAAACATAAATAAATAAGAACATTACATTTGTGGAAGATGGAAATGGATAAAATGGAAGTCTATAATTGTGAAGTTAAGAGACATTCTTTGTTAATGATATATGATTTGGTTATTGTAAAACAATAAATTCTATCCTCTATTAATGATTGCTTTAATTCCTTCAAAGTCTTCTGAGTAATACTCGAAATCGATTCTTTTCATAAATATGTTTGTTTTTTCTCAAAAACATTCATATTTAGATCCTGATATACATGCTTAATGAACAAAGTTAGCTCTTAACTATGTTATTCTATTTAATTAAATGGTTATGGAGATATACTAAGACTAATGATTGATTCAGTCATGAGATGTATCTTAGAATACTCAAATAGATAGCAGTATAAGCACAGAGCACAGTCACTATTCAGGATTAAAATTTGACGAGTCTGAGAAAAGAAGAAAAACATTACCTAAAAAAAATAACTCAGAATTATGATGGGTATTCATTCGTACATGGATATATCTGATCATCCTTGCTCGTGAATTCAAGGGTAAGGAAGTTGTGAATGTGAGGTTCTTACGCAATTCTCATTTAGAGGTGTGAAATGCAATGGCATTAATGATGCATATACAAAATATCTCTCTTATCATTTTATGATTTTATTTTCCCTTTTCACCTCTAAAATCATCAAATTTTAAATAAACGATATATATATACTTTTCAATAGAGTTTACTAGTATTTTACAAATTTGGATAATTCTTTTTTAATGAAAGATTTGAGTTGTATTACATCTAATAAATATTTTTAATTACAGTTATAATATTATGTTTTTTAATCATTATATTTATTTTCTCTTAATTACCAACTCTTCCATAATTTGAAGAATATTATTTCTCAAAAAATTATAAATCATTAAATACATGTAAATATTAATTACATACATAGAAAGACAATAACACGGGTTCGAGCTTTGACTTGCTTTGACCATTTTCACATTTTATAAGATAAAAGCAAGTTAAGAAGATCAATCTGTATAAGAATTAAAAGTTAATTTTATTAGTTCATTCTATATAATAATTAACCTTAATTCTATAATAATAACCTGAATTTCCATCCTACATACCTCATCTTATAGTCTGTCAAAAATGCTTACAACTTACTATAAAAAAATGTTTTTTCTTGAAAAAGAAAATGTGTTTTTAGAAAGTATTTACGATAATGACGAACACATGGGATAAGAGAATAAGTTAATCAATCGGTTGACTTCGAAATTATCAATGTTCAAATCATATATATACACAACCAAATATTCCACGGTTTTGTTCAAATTTTTAAATAATTAAACTAAATTACTACCTAGCATCTCCCAATATAGTAAACAAATCAGACTATTTATAAATTATTTAACCTTTAGTTTGCCAAATCAGACTATTTCTAAATTATTTAACCTCTAGTTTGCCAATTACTTGTTTAAGTCCATTATTTAACCATAGTTTATTAATTATCTGTTCAAGCTGATTTTTAAGTAGTCAAACATAAACTTTATAGTTATTTAAATAAGTAACTTGACACTCAAGAATAGCTTTATATATAATTTATGTTCTATTGATATGTTAGTACCTTTCTTTTAAATTCAAGAATAGCTTATGTATTGTATTTATGAATTTTAATATTGTAAAACAATAGTATAATAAAATTATTTGTAATGATTTTCCTCTATTCCACGTGTTTTCATAGATATACCATTACATTTTTGCAAACTAATGAAATTAGTGATACCAATTACAATAAATATATCTTAATAATTATAGCACATACAACTCATGTTATTATCCTTCTCAAGTTACAAATGGTGGCCAACCACAACCACAAAGGCAATTTAAACATTTAAAAAAGAAGTAGCATAAATTTTTAATTTGAAAAAAGAAAAAGGCAATTTTATTTTATTATTTATAAAGAAGGGTAGCCCCACAAACCGTTGGCGACAGCTGTATCGCAGAAAGAAATCGAATGGAGACACTCTGTCCAACAAATCGGGCAGGTGCGGCTGCCCGGCAACCTCGAACCTGTCGCCAGCGAGAAAGTGTGGACAGCTGCCCGTCTTTTTTCCCTGCCCGCATCTATATAAGACCACCCAATGGCGCACCATGTTTTCCAACTGCCAAACCAAAATCCTCTTCTCGCACTTGCAACAAAAAAAGAAGAAAAAGAAAAAAAAACATAACTTTGAGCAATGGAGGCATTGAAGATGAAGCTTTTCTTGACTTTGGTCATTGCCATGTTGGTTATGGCAGCAACTAGGGTTTCTGCTGCTGAGGCACCTGCTCCAGGTCCTTCATCTGATGCCACATCTCTCTCCACTGCCTTTGCCTCTCTCTTTGCTCTTGCATTTGCCCTTCTCTTCTGATTCTCCAACAATTGTTACATGTGTGGAGTTGAGGTGCTTGTGTTTGCTGTTTTCTTCTCTTTTCCCAACTCAAGTAGTGGTTGGTTGGTCAATACTCTATTGTGACTAAGCTTTTTTCTTTTCTTGGGATGCATTGGTGATTTGGAGTGAGGGAGAAGAGAAGATCACACACATTTAGACTCTTTTTGTTGTTTTTTTATTTTTATATTATTATTATTTTCATCTCATTCTTATTCTTATGTGACAAATTCATTGTTCCTCATTGTACTTTTTATGAGTTTGTGACAATGTAATCTTATTGTGATTTGTTTGGTTCCCCTCCTCTGACTTTTTGTCCAAACTTTGAACTACTTTTTTCTGTGGGCAATTATGATTTGTGTAATTATTCTTTTTAATTCTATGTCGTGTTGATTGTTGAATGGACCTTATTTATGACGTGACACTTTATTAATTCAATAAGTATAATGTTTTACTATGAAGAGTTAAAATTAAAACAATCGTGGTTATTTTTCATTAAGTTGGTTAATGTCAACCAAAGTTTCATTATTTATTTCTGCTAAAAGTAATGAAAGAGATAGATAATCTAATTATTAAAGGTTAAACTTAATTTAAACAGGTATTTAAATTACATCAATCATTTCTAATCATGTTTATCATAATTAATTCTATTAATTTTTAAGAACATTCTTATTTTTTAAATGTGTCGGCAAGTGTATGAGAGGAATAGAAAAGGGAAAAGACTGGTTGGTGGTCGTGAGCTATCAACGGAACAAAAGGGTCAGTTTTTGTCTTCTTCGTTCGGAGTAGTTTTCCAGGCCTTGTACTTTACTTATTCAAATTTAGTTTATTTAATAATTTTAAATTTTATTATGTATTTAATTAATTTTGTCGTAAAAAATAATTGTTACTACTAGGAAATAAAGGTGAGGTAAGACAATTTACAAGTTAATATGTAAAATCGTTTCGGCATAGTTAATAGACACTTATATATTATTTAAATACGTAATAAAATATTTAATGAAATAATGTTTCAAAAGGAATCTTTATCTATGTCTTCAAAGAGAGAAAACCCACTCTTCAAGTGACACCTATTATATTTGTGTTATAATATTAGTGTGATATTTTTAATTTTTAAAAATAAATATTATTTATTTATTTATTTATTTTAAATGAACGTTAGAGATAGTATTAATTTATATTAAAATTTACAGAGACTAAAATTAATAGTTTAAACTTTAAAATATTTAAATATTTTAGAGGACCAAAATAAAAACTCTTCTTTTAAACATTATATATATATATATATATATATATATATATATATATATATATGTGTATATATATATATATATATATATATATATATATATATTTATATGTTTGTATATTTATATATAATATACGTTAATTTATTATATTTATACCTTTTTCTGAAAATATCTCTTTTTTCTTTTTAATTTTCTTTGCTGATAAGAAGATTCTGTATCAGTGTGGAGGGTTTTTCTTTGTGAAGAATAAGTATAACTAAATCCTCACCATGTAGAAGGAAGAAAGTGAAGGGTTCATTTGCAACCTGTCTTGAACAACAATAAAAGGATTCATATTCGCTTAATTAGTGAAAATCTCAGCAACAATATTATTACTACTTTTGTTGAAAAATAAGTGGCTTTGACTCTTTTTAGCGGCAAACTCATCCTTAATATTAAAATCTCTTAATTAGTTAAGGAACAACGTTCTAAGAGATAGTGACTTAGATCACCTACAGAAGAAGATTATTTAAAGATGACTAGAATGAAAATTAAGTCCTAAACGATATACCTATTTGTCAAAAGAAAAAATATGAATGACAGAAAGGGGAGAGACTAGAAATCCTTCAAAGAGAAAGGTGATCTTTCAAACCAAAATGCAAGTGTAAAAGCAATGGAGAAATGACAAAGGAAAAAAGCCTCATATATAAAAAAAATTTGAAAGCATTTAAAATGGATAAACACAACTAAACATCCGAAACTCACTCTTTTCACCTAGTTTCCGAGAAAAAAAGATGTCATAAGGTAACTTTTGAAAATAAAATGTGGACAAATCTTTTATTGAGATTCATGAAAATTCTTCATTAAAAATATTCAATTGGTAATAATTGCAAATAATTTATATTGGTCCCGTACTAATGAATTTGAACATAAATTATTTTTACAAACATGATAAATAGAAAACCATGTATACATTTTATATAACTAGCAAATTATATAGTTGTTACCAAACCTTTTCTATCAAAGGTTTGAAGTATCATTAGTACTTCATTTAAAACTAAGCATTTAGCACTATTAGGTAGAATGATTGAACTTTTATAACTTCGACCGACATTTCGTTGATAAATTATTGACAGTATACACATGATGATTATCACATATAACACAAAAAAATAAATAAATAAGGGGCTATAAAAACTTGGACCTCTGACCCATTCATTAAGAAGTCTATTTAAAATCGTATAAATAAGAATATAATTATAAAAAATAAGGTATTGTTACTCTAACTCATAAATATTCTATAAATTCTCAGACCCCTAACTAACTTGAGTGTTAGAGTGTTTGTACTCTAAACCGAATAGTGTAGTAACAATACTCTATTCATTTAGATATCTTTTTTGTTGATTAAAAAAATTATAAAAACCATAACATTGCTAAATTACTTCAAGTTTAATTGTTACATCATATTTATATATATATATATATATATATATATATATATATATATATATATATATATATATAAATCAATCACTTAAAAGTTATTTAAAGTTTTTTTCATCCTTACAAAAATATCAATTCATATATCATCCACATACACTTATTACTTTCAAGTAATATTTCAAATTCAGAGAATTTATGTACTAGTTATATCCAATATACTCATAATATAAATATAAATAGATATTTTATAAATAAGATATTATTAACATATCTTTTAATAAATAATTCAAGATATAGCTTAATAACTCAACTATCTCTTATCATATATATGATAATATTAACCCAACATAATAAAAAAAAAAACTCATTTTAATAATTCTTCATTATTGTCCATAATTCGACTTATATATTAAGAGATTGAAAATTTCATTTTATTTAAAACTTGGCCCTAAGACATTCAAATTCTATTGAAAATATACATATACAACTCTTTCATATTTATTTCTTGAACGCTTTAGTCACAATTGTATCAAACAAAATTTTACAATTTATGTAATATTAAAGATTAATTTAGTTCGTATATTGTCATTTTCAATTTCAAAAATTAGGTTTGAGGATTTTTGAAAACTTTTGATTGTTCTAATGTATAATATTAAAATTTATGAAAATTAATGGTTACTTATCTAACTTTTTCCTTAATTCACTGTGTACTATTGAATTCTAGGACTATTTGTAACCACAAAACAATATCTAAATATTTATATGAATTCCTATTTAGCATAAATCTCAAATAAATTAAAAAGTGATCCACTTCATTTAATTTAAATTAGAAAAGTAAATTCAATTCATGTAATCCTAAATTGAATTCAATATTCAGTAGTCTAAGATCTCATAAGAGTTCGGTGTCATTGTATTAATAAAAAATGACTCAGCAATATTTAATAATTGATATACTGCAAAAATAAGACTTTAAAAGTTTAGAGACTTAAAAATACAACAAAAGACAAGGAGATATTAAAAGAGTTTCATTGAATAAAATCAATTATATTTATAGTTCAAGAACATTGAGGTATGAACATTTGGATTGTTTTTATGATTTAAAGAATTTTTTGCATTATTTGACTACATCTAATTATACAGTAGTTTTCAAACACTTTCTATTCTAACATGCTTCATAACTTCTTTACAACCTCCCATTCCAATCAAAATCCTAGTTTTATTTATCTAGTCTCAACTCTAACATCTCAACATCATTAACACAAAGTATAAATTAACTAGAATATTAAAAACTATATAGAATCAATTCATCAATCTCCTACACAAATTAGAGAAAAAAATCAATTTTTTTTAACTTCTGACATGTTATAAAATTTTTAAAATAACAAAAGTATAATCCAAATGTATTTTAGTCCAATACTAATTCTATACATATAGAGATACTCCATTTATCCACAGTTTGATTACCTTTGTAATGTACCAATTCATCATGATTTGCCCAACATTAATTAGGATCAACTGGACACCAATTCCAAAATCAATTAAAATGAAATGAAATTATTAGCCCCTTATCAGGTAGACGTTTTCCTTCCATGTTACAAAAAAAATATCAAGGTTAACTAGAATCATAAATCCACTTTTAAGAGCTCCAAACACCCAAACCAAAATAAAAAATAAAAAAGCAACGGATAATTCATGTTAGAAAACTTGTGAGAATAAAAATGTCAAGCTAAACTCATAAAAGACTAGAAAAATAGATTGTAAAACATAAATAAACTTCCTTTATTAGAAGATTTCAATAATTAGAAAATATTTTTACTATACTATCTTTTCATTTGTGCTATCCAATTGAAAAAGGATGAAAATCAGCTCCGTAATCTTTAAAAAAAGTTAAAGGAGGTTTAGAGAAAAGAGCTCAAAGATCATAAAGTTTATACAAATGAATAACTAAATAGCTAAAAAATTTAATCTATATACTCAACATCAAATATAAATATAATAAAAAAGTGTATTTTTTTTATATTTAATAACAAGTGTATTAATCACGCTTATATAACAAATAATAAATATATTATTCTCTTTCAAAGGGACTTATGCAATATACAATATTATAATAAAATTAGATGAATTTTTTTTATAATTTAAGTAGTTTGTGAAATAAGATAAATTATACTAAATAAATTAAATATTTTTATGAATTTATATCAAATCTCAGATAGTAAAATAAAGTTAACAATGAATGATATAGTATTGTTAGAATTAGACTTCATATCCATTAAATGTAATTGTGTGACATTAACTCTTATTCTTTTCATTCTTTATTGACCTTTTGTGCATCTTCATGAGATTCAATCTATTTTTTTAAATTCAGTATTTTCTATTATCTTTTTAAACAAAATAAGAAAAAATAGTGTAATTTAAAATTTTTAAACACAATAAATCAATTATTAACAAAAACTTAATAAAAAAGGGTCTAACTTAAAAAGAATTGATTTCATAATAAAAATTAGTTTTAAAAATTTTAAAAATAAATGTTATGACTCTTATCTCCTTTTAAAAGAAATACCTTACTAGACTAAAATCGAATCTTAGATTATCCCTACTGCAAAACAAATTTCATTCCTAAAGATCACTTACCAGAAAGAAGTAAGAATAGAGTTTTCTTAAACTTTGTTCTAGTACCTAAGGGGCATCTCCATCTCTTGCATCCCAAAGCATTTTCACTGTGCTGATAATTTTGTTTCTCAGGTGTTTGGTGTGATATTCTTCAATTCTTAAAAAAATTATAATATTCTTCAATCCCAAACCAAACCACTTTAATATTATAGTATTTTTAAGAAAATTCAAATAATCTTATAACTTTTCAAAAATAATTGTGGGTGTATACTTTCAAAAGGAGAATCTCTATATGTTTGTGACTAGTCTTTAATCCTCACACTATATCCAAAAATATCTTTTGGTGTATGCTTCCAAAAGGGAACTTCCACTTCTATTGTATGTTTTTAATACTTGAATCGATACCCAAAATGGAACAAAAAAAGCGTGAGTATGTGTGTTATTTGTCGCTAATTTTTATCCCCACACCATATCCAAAATATGTTCTGTTATATGCTTTCAAGAAGGGGACTTCCTCTTCTATTATTTGTATTTCATACCTTAATCCATACTCAAATTGCAAAAATAAAAATAAAAATGAATATGTGGTATAAATAAATAGTAGACTGAGTAAAAAGTTCTTCTACATGTATCTGTTCTAAACTTTTATGGTTAAAACTAAAACTGAAATGTTTGAAACTTTCATGACTTATTTTAAGAAGTAATGTGAAAACTTTGATACATTATACAACTATTTATATTTATTATTATTATTTAAATATAATATTTTATTATGAAAAAGAGTTGGTTTAAAATGATTATTAAAATAGTAAATGAATTTTTTTTTTAGAAGTATTGATAGAGGGCCTAAAGGACTTTCAATGATTGATGACATCCCAAAGAATAAATGGGATATAACTGGTGTATTTGTCTACTTTAACAGGTTATGATTGATATGTTGATGATCACTACAACTTCTTTGTATACAAAACATGAGAGCCACAATGTTCCTCGTAAAACAAAAATCAATAAAAGATGACATTAGGAATAATATCCAATACAGGATCTATAATCTCTTATGCATCATATAAATAACATTCTCTAACATTTCCTCATTGACTTAGCTACCTCATAAAACACAAGAACATGTATCTTACACATGAGTCAATGAATCTCTTGTCTTGCACACTAAACAAGTTCATATGTACATGCCAGGGTCACGATTTAAGGCTCTTTAATCTTTAAACCTATTCATACTCCTCAATGATTATAGGTTGGAAAGCCAGCAAATAAGGATACAATCAAAGGAAAAAAAGTGAACAAGAAAATAGAAAAACAAGTGAAGAATAAAAAACATGAAGAAATATTCAAGAAGCAATTCAACAAAACTAAATTGTGCTGTTTATCCATATGTTTTGGATGTTGAATTATTGGAATCCTTGGCCATCCCACACGTCATCAATCACATGACAAACAACCTTCAAAATGGGTTGAATTAGTTGCTGTGGTTCCCTCCTTTAATTTTCAACGTAGCAATCACGTCATTTATAGTTTCTCTTACTCGTGTAAACCACGTCACACCACAGCAAATAAACAGTGTCTCCATATATATCTCACTTGGTCTAGATAGTTTGCTTCTTCAATCTGTCACTTTCTCTCTTTGTAGCCTCATAACTTGATCATAACACAAATATCTTAAGTGGAGAAACCTCATCATTTTACCCTTTGGATCCTTTTGCTCAAGTCCCTTTTAACATGGCCAATTCACACTTTTAAGGTAGCCATAAGAAACAAGAATAACCAACTTGATTAGAAATTATTATATCACTGCTGTGTATTCAGTATTTACCCGTATGCAATTTTTTTTTTCAAACTAATTTAGTAAAAGTAGTATATATATATTTTTTTTATTTCAATCTGATTCTTCAATCTTTTATTTTATTTTGTGATTTTTTTTGTCTATTTGTTTTATTTTTTAAAATAAATGGACCCAAATATTTTTAAAATTTTAATGACTAATTATTTTATTAAAAAATAATTTTATCTTAAAAAGATATTAAGACACAGAGAACTAAGAACTGGTTCAAACTCTGAAAGATCATCAAAGATTTCTGTATAAAAAAATTGAACAAACATTGGTTGATTGAATCCTGAAGATCTGTGACAGGACGCATTAAACAAACATTTTGGAGTCTTGACACATTTCAAAATGAAAGAAACAAAGTAGCTACACAAGAAGACTCATTTGAAAGCACTCAGATTTACTTTCTGAATGAACTTGAGACCATCTCATCTTCTAAAGAAGTTTGTTTCGGGTTAGAAAGAACATGTAGATGAAAATAGGATTTTTAAGAAGTAGCACCTCTCACAATTACAAAGAATAATCATAAAGTTTCTTGCATCCTTGGTCAAAAAGCATCTTGAAAAGTTAATAGGATTTCATAATCAACAATTTTTTGGTTTCTGGTGGAAGGAATGAAGTCCTCAAAGGACTTCAAAGTAGTGTTTCAGCAACAACCAGAAGGAGGAACCCTAAATCCTCAGAAAGTGTAACTTTTGTGAGTGAACATACTAGAAATAACTTTACAACTGCAAACTCAAAATTCAAATTTTAAATCCAACTCACCTTCATTCCTCGTGAAAAATTCTTTGCCTATTACAATTACAGGCTAAAATGAAGTTACTCATTGGGAGATTGAAGAACTTGACCTCAAGAGTTCATTTGTCTCGGCTCCTTTTGTTTTCTAACCTTATACATCTTTGTGCTTGTTATCATAGTATTCTTATTTGAATCCATCTTAGGGGTGTTCCCAAAACAAGAAAAAACAGGTTTAATTACTCGTTTGGTCGATACAGTTTAAAATAAATTTGTTTTAGTTTCTAATTTTTTAAATATACTTTTAATTATGCATATCTTTTTTAATTTCTTTTCGTTTCTACACATAAATTCTATTTTTCTTAAATGTCTTCAAGAATTAAAAATGATATATGTAGAGACTAAAAAAAGATTTTTTTTAAATATGTTAACTAAGAGGTAAATGAATAATTAAATTAAAGATATACAAAAATGAATAATTAAACTAAAATATATTCAATGTCATATACCTAACTTCCCAAATATATTAATTATTAATTAAATACTTAATTTTACAAATTGCAATACTTAGAAGGAAATTTCGAAACATATAAAATAACCTTACGCACATCAATCACTTTTTTTTATTTGTATTTTTCTATTTATTTTATTCTTAACGTATTTCTTTTAGTAAATCTTAACAATTAATAAAAGTATATGTTTCTTTTTTTACTTTGATTATTATTTTGAAAAGTTTTTTCAAAGAACCAGTCTTTTCTAATATATTTTTTTTTATTTTTTTAACTTTCTCTTGTTTTCCGTTTATTTTGATTATTGTCGTATTAAAAGTTACTATAGAACATGCTTTTATTATTATATTTTTATTCTTTCACGAATTTTTTCTTTTTAAATATTCTTGAGTTGATCAAGATCCTCTCATTCTTCTTATTATATTATATTATAAGTTTTATGAAAGTATTTTGAATTTGATTTTCTGAACTAGTAGATGGTCCTTTAACAAATTTTGGAAAGTGTGAAAAAAAACTTCAATTTTATTCAACCTCTCTTATTCTAGTGCTAACTTGTTCTTTTTAGTTGATTTCAAAGTTAACATTTTGAGTTAGATCTTTGCATCAGGAAAGGAAAATATTAAATCGTCTAATAGATAATAAAGAACAAGCTATCAATAGACCTCCTTTATTTAAAGAAGAAAAGTTTGATTATTGGAAGTAATGTATGATTGCGTTCTTTGAATCTTGCCACTTAGATACGATGGACATAGTAGAGAACAAGATTTATATTCCAGTCAAAATTACAACGAACTCATCCTTAGAATGACGAACAAAAGTAAAGATATCTATTCAACTCTAAAGCTTGGAACACTCTTATGTGTCATCTCTCAAAAGAAGTGTACTCAAAAGTTCATGCTTTCAAAGGAGAGAAGGAATGTTGGATACTCTTACTATAGTATAAGAGGGTTCCACTACAGTCTAAAGAAACAAACTTAGTTTGTTTATTAGACAACATGAGTTATCTAAGATGGAGGAAACTGAAAACACACAAAGTTTGTTTAACAAATTTCAAACCATAATAAAAGAGTTATTTTCTCTAAAAAAATATTATGATAATTATAATCTCATTAAATTTTTTTGATAAATTTGCCTATATATTGGAGACCACAAATAACATTATTACAAATAGTGAAGCTCAAACCTTGGGTAAAAGAAATAGACTATTCCCTTACACTTTTTTCTAGGCTACCTAAACCTTTTACCTAAATTCATCCAATGGTTCAAAAATGACTTGGACTTTCCCCTATACCCAAACCTTAACCTTCTACTTGGTCTTTTCCTATCTCGGGTGTGATACGTGTTGAATGATACTGGAATGACACTCGTATCTCCCTTTGAGGAGTTGTTTGAGTAGATGTTGTAACATCCTAGAGTTAGGATTGCATACTCTATACATATGTATACGTTAATCATTTATACAATACTTCAAAATATGAGTATATCCCTCTTCATATAGATTTAAAACATTTATAATACATACATATACAAATGCTTTTTTTAAAATGACTTAAAAACAAAAGTTTGCGCAATCAAGAGCATCTTCAACAAGTATATATGTAATAACATCTGCTCCTATATAGAAAACAAAAACACAAAATGAAAAAAATAGTGTAAGCTAACAATTTAAAACTTTTTCATTTATTATCACCAATAAACATAACAAAACTTCTTACTTCATGCTCACACAAACAAGTATTTATTCAAGTATAACACATTATTAACACACCCTTACAATTCACTTCATAAAAGTAACAAACATGGGCAATTGACTTTACTTTGGAAAGACTCATGTATTGAATAGACCTAGAAGTTTGCACTTGTCATACAACTCCAAACCGTGAATCCACACAACTCCTGATCAATGAATCAACATTCTTGTATGACCAGGATAGTTTATTTTGGTCTTTTTTGACCAACTATATTTCAAGCTGCAATCACCCAATCCAAACCTCCTTCGACTCTTAACACCTAGTAATATTCATTTATTTGATTCCTATTACTAGTAAAGTCAGGATACCTCCTTATTGAGCAGATCCTTAGACAATGCATATCCTAAATCGTTTCAACACGGGTATTTTCTTTCTTGAGAATACTATGTCTCAATCACAGACAACATAATTCAATATCACATCACATATTACTTACTTTCATACTCATATATATGTTTATCTTCAAATCTATATTTTAATCCAATTTCAATCAACTCAGAGTATCTCAAGGATTTAAATCATCAAATATAAATTAGTCAACTATCAACTATGTATTAATCATGTATATGTAACATTCATAGATGTATAACTAAAAAGGCTAATGAAAACTAGTTCAAAAGGTCATATATATTGAAAATAGGAGTATAACTCCAAAGTAGGGTCATGCCTAGCACACCAGGAGTGACACTCGGTGTTAAAAACCCAAGAGCAAATGCTAAAAAATGAGCCCAGTGTTGGAGCCTACACCCGACGTCATTGCACTTGAGAGAAAATCTCTTGAAATGTGCCCATCGCATCTAGTATGATGCTCTATGCCAATACAAAAAGCTTAAAAAACTCTATTTGTCATCAAATTCAATAATCAGTTATCATCAATAGACTTATTTGACCTCATTACAACATATATCTGTCAAGTTTATAACACACAAAAATAAAATCTCTCTATACTATCAAATTTGTTTCAAATCATTATTCTATCTTAACTTATATAGAATTTAATCTACCCATTACATTTATCACATTCGATCATACTGTCACTTTAAAAATTCAACATATCAAGATATACAATACCAATCTTTAAAATTATTCTCGTAATCAATCAAATTCAAAAATCAAATCAAATTAATTCAGCAGTTCCTACTAATATCACAACATAAACCACCTCTACATCACCAATTCAGACCTATAAGGAACTTGAACAATGGTGACCAAGTCACCTCTACATTCATGTCTTCTAACCTAAGATTCTATTTGAGAGTAAAACTAACATCTACAAAGATATATAAACTTGCTTTCTTGGTGACCAAATCACTTCCACATTCATGCCTTCTAACCTAAGATTCTATTTAAAAGTAAAACTAACATCTACAAAAATATACAGACTAACTCCTTTTACCTGGTAGAAACTTGAGCACTCACAAAGAGCTCCAAACTAAAGATCACAAGAATAGCCTAATTTATAATACAAAGTTGTGATAAATAATCTGAACACAACACTAGAATCCTAACATAGCAGAGACTCATTCTGAAGTCTTAGACGCTATATGTAAATACCTATACTAGGGTAACTTCGAATACTTGAAAACTGACTCAAATGAAAAATGAGCACAAATTGAACTTACTTAATTCAAGATTTTGATCGGTCAATCTTACTCTAATTGTCGCCACGAGTCTGAAGGAAGACTCTGATCATCAATTTAATGATAGAAGGGGCCAAAATTTACAATGTCTTATATATACTATGATTTATATCATTTTTTAGAATTTTCATCCAAATATTTGGTGAAAATTATTTTTTTAACAATTATTTACGAAATTATTACGTAGAAAATGAATATTATAAATGATTTGAAATGATTGTATAACCAATTTAATTTATATTATATAAGTGAGTAATTATTACTTTACAAATAGATTTTATAGGTTAGTTGAGTTTAAATTTATTTCTCAATATATAGCTTAATACCTAATAAGACTATAATCACTTAAACTTTTAAATCATTTAAATATTAATTTTAATTAAGTCTACTACGTTTAGATAATACCGAAGTTTCATTTTAATATAGTTTAGTTAAAATATAGTTTAAATTACAATAAGAGAATGTTAAAAAATGAATTATTAGGATAAAAACAAATAAGAGAAATGAACGAACTGTAGAGAAAGGAGTTGAACGAGAGAAGCAAAATAGAAGAAAGGAAATGGATCAATTCATACAACTTCTAAGTTGTTAATTCTATGTGAACTTTGATTTCCTGAAAACACTATTATACTTCTAATAAAATTTACGAAGAAGATAAATATTGAACATTTTCTAATAAAAGCTTCTTTCCATCCTTTCAAATAAAATCCACATTTTGGAATTGAAACTTTGAACAATATAATCATCTTCTTGGAGCATGTAGGACCACCATTTTATCTGCTATCTAGAAGTCTTCAACCACCTCCATTATACTTTTTTCTACTTTTCAAACATTATCATCCTCTATTTCATTTTTCATACAATTTTCTACTTTTGTAATTGTGTACATTTTCACTTTCAAGTCAATCCAAGGATATAATTGGTAAAACAAAATTAAGACCATCTTGAATTTTGAAATATGACTTAAAAAGAAAGAATTATTTTTGTACAAAATTGTGACAGATAAAAAGAAATAGAGTGAATTTCTCTCTTCTCTCAAACATTTCTCATTCTAAGAGCTTTAACACAACAATAGATATGAAGTTTTTCATTTCTTCTCTCACACACCCTCTTCTCCAACATGCATTATTACTTTTCACAGATTTGTTACATAAAGTGAAACTTTCTTATGCAACCCTCTTCTACTTTCTCTTTGTTCCACCTTTTTTTTTTTCTTTCTTTTATTTTTTTTTT
>Ga0209489_107256_pt1 | contig 16743 bp, 5 predicted proteins | sample SiratrowhiteBW_FD_187527 | JGI IMG/M metagenome (GOLD analysis project Ga0209489, IMG submission 187527) | Root nodule microbial communities of legume samples collected from California, USA - Siratro white BW (SPAdes) (version 2) | ecosystem: Host-associated > Plants > Roots > Nodule | place: USA... | reverse complement strand
AAAAAACAAAACAAAAAAAAAAAAAACAAGGCCAAGACAAAAGCTCCCTCCCTAAACACCCACACAAAAAATATTAAAAAAATAAAACTACTCCAACAACGTTCACTCCTTAAAAATAAATATAAACAAAAGACCAAGTTATACAGACCAAATTTTGTTTTTAATCTGCAAAACACAACCCAATAGTTATTTAAAATAAACAAAACACAGATTGCAATCATACATATAATCCAATCCTGATTAGATCGTAATTAACAATTATCTTAGCCCCTACCCAGGAGACAGCAAAACCTGATTAAAAACACACAACACATTACCAACAATACCCAATCACAGCGTGTTTGAAAATCCTTTGAGAACAAACCTGAAGAGAGACAAAACTCTTCTCACATTCGACATATCTCAAATCACATCCAAGAGGTTAAAATAACATCCTACCAGTCTGCCCACCCTCCCAGACACAAAAAAACGTGCCACGCCCCATTTTTTCTCTACACATTGATTAAACAAGTGCAACCCTTTTGATCACGAGGAAGAAAGAACCGAAAGAAACCGACTTTATAGCATGCAACAAATTCCCCCCACTGAAAAAAATACCCTTGTTTACTGTGGTCAAATCCAGCTACCTCGTGCCTTGTAATCGGGTGAGTGGGGCATGTTGTGGTGTGTGACAAGCAAAGGGTAGTAGTAGTAGGACTTGGAAAAGAACACAAGTAAGAGAGACCCAGATGAAGAAAAATAATGCAAGTGGTATACCAGTACTTGTTGTGGATGTTAAGGTACTGATACTGCTGCTACTACAACCTCAACAAAAACAAAAACAATAGCAGTAGTTGTTTTGTGTTGGAGAATATAGAGAAAATGGAGAGAGAAGAAAGAAAGGGTGTTGGATGATGATATGTATGAGAATTGAGAGGAGTGCAAGCAATGTGGTTTTGTTTGAAGGAATGAGAGGTAAACCACAAACCATAAAAGGAAAAAAAGAGTATAGCGCCGTTGTTTCGTGAGGGAAGAGAGAGAGAGAGAAAGAGGGTCCACGGTTCTTACATGAAGAGAACTTAGACGCTCTTTTGATCCGAGATGTCTTTGTCAGTCTCACAAAGATTTGAATGTTTTGTATTCGGTCTCTCTCTCTCCATAGAACACAACAATACCATTTTTTTTTGTTAGGTGGGTTCTCTTCTCTTTGGTGGATAAATAATATATAGACAAAAGGGGAAATATTTTCCACGCTGTATATTGTCGCTTCCCTTATCAGATAGGAAAAAGATAATTTCACACCATCAGATACTCAAGTACTTGAAAACATTATTTTTTAATTAACTTTAAATTATTAATAGTTAAGTAAAAACTGAAATAAAACACGTGAACCAACTTATACGACTTTATTTAACCCTAATCAACGTGAAAAAAAAATTATTGAATTTATGTATATGTCTTGATCTAGTTACTAGACATAATGAATTGAGATTTTGAATTTATTTAATGTTTTTTTTGTATAATAAGTATTTTAAAATTGCATAAAGTACTATGCTAGTCTGGGCAATGTAAACAATAAATATTTATTTCATATAATTAGATTTAAAAATTTAAATATTGAAATTATATTATAAGTAATATTTCTGACAAATAGATATTTTTCAACATATAAAATATATTCTAAATTCATAATAACTCAGGTGAAAATCAATGCAATTGAAGTCATGCATATATATGTCTGAATCTATTTACTAAACACAATGAATGTAGATTCTAAATTAATGGAGTATCTTAGGATATGCAATATACATAACCAATATTTATTTTTGTACACTTAAAAGTTGCAACAAATATTTTTAACATATAAGATATGTTTTAAATTTATAATAAATATTTTGTATATAATTTGATAACATTGGTGAAACTAACTTAATGTAATTAAATTAATGCATGTATCTGAATCTATCTATTTGACATATGTAGACTCTGAATGTATTAATGATATTTCCTAATAAGGAATGATTTTAATATTGTATATATAAAGAAGTATGTTAGTATATGTAATATACACACAAAAATATCATTTTAAATAATCAAAATTGAAGTAAAAATATTCTTTAAATTTATAAATTATATTATAATTAATGTTTGTGATAAATAAATATTTTGAACATATAAAATATATTTTAAATTTATAATAAACAGTTTATATATGATTTAGAGAAACATAGGTAAAAGTTAGTGTAATTAAACTAATGTCTGAATCTAATTACTAGACATAATGAATGTAGATTATTAATGTATTTAACATATTTTCGCATAATAAATATAAAGAAATGTGTTAGTATATGCAATATAGACAATAAATGTTAATTTTATATAATTAAAATTTTGATAAATAAACTGCTTTTATTTAATTTTTTTTATAAATAAATAATTTTAAATATGTACATTATACTATAATTAATTTTTGTGATAAATAAACATATTATAAATTTATAATAAATAATTGGATTAAATACACTTTTAGTCTCTAAATTTTAGTCCACCAAATTAAAAATTGTTTTCTTTAGTACCCAAATTTTAGAAAATTATATTTTGATCTTCTGTAAGACCCCGTTTTTATGTCTCATAAGAATGGTTTTTAAAGAAATAAAGGTTAAAATTCTAACCTATTTTTATTATATAAATTTTTTAATTTTATTTTATAAATATTTTTTTATCTCAACTTTTTTCCTTTTCATTCTCGGTCTAAAATCTTGAAACTTCTTGTTTTTTTCTTCTATCAAAATACACAACTTAAAAGACAATAAAATTTATGCCTGTCAAATTTGATCATATTTTTGTTTTAAGTAAGTTTTTATTTATATATATATCAATTTTATTTATTTTTAATAAAGTTTGCATGTATAGAGTTTTGTGCTAGCATGTGAGATTTAATTTAAATATATTTATATCTACTATCTTATAAGTATTTAGTAATTTATCTGGTTTCTAAATCAAGCTTTAGAGAAACAAATTAGGATTTGTGTAACTTCCCAAATTTTTTGATCATTTTCTTGAAGAGTAAAGGATTTAAAATAAGAGAAAGTAGCTTTTTATTTAATTATGAATGTTCCTTTTGAATCATTTTGAACAATAGAGAAATTCAATTTGCAATTTTTTGAACTATGATAACGACAAAAATGAAGTTTGATTGAATTAGGTGCAAATGATTTATTTATGTTTTTGATATATGATATTTGAAGTTTATTAGGAAATGTGAAATAAATATTTTGATTGTAATGTGTGAATATGAATTTTGAGTTTACCTAATAAAATAAAATTGAAAAGTTTGAAATTAATTTACTTGAATAAAAAAATCAAAATTTATTCAAAGTTTTTTATATTAAGGATAGACCAAAAAATAATGACAAATTTAGAAATGAACATTTTTTTTTAAGTTTGAGAACTAAAATATGGTACTACTAATTTTGGAATTCCAATACTTTAACATATTTAAACAAATGTATCATTATTTTTGTAGACCAAAACATGAAGAAAAAAAAAAAACTATAAATGTAGACCAAATTCAATAGATCCTTACTTAGTCATGAGTGACTTTTTTTAACATTGGTGTAGATATCATCTCTAACATGTCATCTTCAAAGTAAGTAAGATCATCTCTAATACAAAATTTTAAACTTTAAATTTATATTTTATAAACTTATAACAAAGGTCTTAAATTTAAAATTTTTATTTTATAAGAATTTTTATTAGAGCAAATTGACTAAAAATATTGAAAGTAATTATATTTTGTATAAGATCTTGTATCTTAAAAACATATAGAACACAATATATCAATAATTAAACTAAATTTTATTAAGTTATACAAATTGAATTACAGATAAAAGATTATAAAGATGTTAACTTTTATAAGACGTAAAAAGGAACTTATAAAAATATATTATAATTGTTTAAAAATATACTGTATATGATGTGGAAACAAAATAAACATCCCTTATTAGTTTTCTTATTGGACTATCTATTATACATTACTTAAAATGAGATTTTAACAACAATTATAAATATTATTTTACAATGATTTTTCAACTATAGTTATTAAAGTCGATAAAAACAGTGTTTTCAGTTTGACAAATATTTTCATATTTCATTTTTAATAATTGTTATTTATATCACTGTTGTGTTCTTTAATAACTATTATTTATATCACTGTGGTGTTACACTCTTACTATTGTATAATAACATGATAGTTGGCCATTACCACTTTTATTATTTTCTTAATATTGATCTTCTTTTATGGTTGCTTAAATATACAATCATAAAAAAAACCCACATCAATACATAATTCATTTACAAACTATATTCATCTAACACTTAATAAAATGATGGTTCAAGATTATCTTGCATCAATATATATATTGTAACACCAATTTCATTTTAAAGAACTAGACTCTACAGAAAGAATGAGTAACAAACAGTTGTTTTTACTATGTTAAATTCTAGAAAAATAATATACATATAGATTTATCTTTAAAGTAGTTTTAAGAGAAAGTATGAGTAAAAAAAAGTTGTTCTTACTATGATGAGAAAAATAATATGCATATAGATTTATCTTCAAAGCAATTTTAACAAAAGGTACTAGTCCTATTTGTTTAGATGAACTTTTAGAATTTTTATTTGTCTTTTTTTTTCTCACATATAAGAAACAATTATAAAAGGTCATTGTATAATATAATGATAAGTCATTAACAAAGAGATATTATCATATTATACACTAATATAAATAGTTAAAGTAGAATAAGATACATAATAATTTTTGTAGTTTTTAATCATGTTATCAAATACATGCATTGAATATGCAAATGTGTACTTATATTACACATGACTTCGGATATCAAAGATATTTCTTACAAAATATTTATTGACGTTTTTTTTAAAAAATGTATATTAAGAAAATTTAAGATTTAAATATAAATATCCCACACTTAAACATATAAATATAAGATAAATTTAAGACATCTAAAGTTTGAGATTAAAAATATGTGAAATGTATCTTGGTTTATGTAACTTAAACTCTTAATAATCTATTTATATGTTTCAATACTTAAACTCACAAATTTCACATAATATACGGAACATGCAAATCTCAACTCAATATATATATATATATATATATATATATATATATATATATATATAATAATTCATACAAATTAAAACATTAATCAGTTACACACAAAAGTATACAATTTATACATATAAACCTAACACAAATGATATTTTCTATAAAAAATAAAAACTTGTTTAAGATGATTCTTCCTTTTAAGCGCACTTACTATCCTTACTTACTAATCTCTCGATCTACTCTTTCTAAACTTAAAAAATTAAAATAAGAAATAAATTAAAAAATAAATTTTTAATTATATTATTTAAAAGATACAAAAGTTTAATACAAAAGTAGTATAACTTATTCAATTAAATATTATTTAATTGATTAAAAACTTAAAAACATTTACATAATTAAGTAGATTAATATTATATATATAATAATAAAATTATAAAAAAACATTGGACTTTAACAATGTAGCTCCATTTGTGAGGAAGCATGCCAGAACAGGTGACAGATGAGGATTTGAGCACCGACACAAATATCTGAGAGCAGATTTGAATTGTGGTTTCATGAATCTGCCATCCATTGCTCATCAAAGTAGAAAAGACACCATTCTCTCATACCACCCTAGTCAAATCAATCCATATACCATATTCTTCATTCCTTTAAATAAATTAAAAAATTAAATAACACATATATTCAAATATTAATATAAATTTTTTATTAAAATATAATAATAATAATAATAATAATAATAATAATAATAATAATAATCTCTTTTTATTTTATGCCTTTCTAATTAAATAATCCATATTATTTTCATTCTTTTCGCACACATTTAAACTATATATAGTAGTAAAACAAGATAAATTAAAATTATCTTCGAGAGCGGAGTCAAAGTTAAGGAGGCAACAATTTTTTCATGTATCCAGGACAGATTAATTTGAAATTATTTCTTCTGAAAATTGCTTCAATAAATGAATGAAGGAAATCTGTTAATTTTTAAAGTAATTTATCACGGATAAATTAAATTCAATTTCATGTACTCCTATAAGAATTAGTATAATGAAATTTGAATTCATCAAAGAATGAAACTCTGAGTTTTGTTAACAAATAAAAGATATATTTTTCATGTCTTAGGTTTTGTTGTAGATTAATCTAATTCCACTTAGAGTAAGTAAATTTTAACTAAAAATTATATTCAAATTCGACCTTGAATTCAATGTATTATATTAACATAAATGAATACTGAGCAGAACTTAGAAATATAGTTTAAGATAATAATAAGACTAACTGACCAGTTTATAAAATTCTAAACTCAAATAATTTCTAGAACTTTTTTCAGATTTTATTTAGGAATTTAAAATTAATTAATTTCTTTTTATTTTGACCATGAACATTTGTTATTATTACACTTAAGTGTGACTAGGAATTAAAGATGAAAAGAAAGGGATCTAAATAAAATCTTAAAATATTCAAAGACTAATTGTTTGTATTTTCTACTATAATGAACAATTCCATAACCACTACACTAATAATAAATAAACCCAATGTGTCTTATATGATCTTAACAATTGCAAAAGCACACTCCATTATAGAAAATTAGGGCAATTTAAGTTATTGATTTATGAGTCATTATAGTAAAATAGTAAAGTAGTATGGCTTTAGCATGAGAGAAAGGCATAAAAAGTCAAATGTTAGGGTTGCAAATAAAATAGTTGTTAATGGTAATAAGAAACAGAAAGTTGATTTTGCAATTGCTTCTCCACGAAGGAGACATATGTGAAAGGAATGAAAAAGGGATAAAGGGATTTTGTTTAGTTGGTTTTTTATTGAGTCAAAGAAAAAATTATGATACAATGAACTTTGGATAGATACATAGATAGCTTTATAAAATAACTATTACTCATTCTATTCATGAATTGGAATATACCTAGTTGGCCACTTCCCTTTATAAAGTTGCCAATCAATGTTTTCAGAACAATGTCTAATTTTGACAAGTCTTGAATATTTTTTTTATATATTATATATATTTTGATCCCTTATTTTTATTTGGTTGTATTAAATCTTTTGCTTGATTATATATTTCAAAGGTTTTATTATGACTTAATTTATTTTTACATATTTTATCGATCCATTAGAGATTATGCATTGCTAATTAACAATTCAGACAACTTCTACGTTGAGTTATAATGACATTTTTATAGTCTGGACGAGGATGATGAATTTCTAGATTTATTTAACTACCTGTGATATTAAAATATGATTTCAATATTATTATCAGCATGACATAAGCGTCAAGTGTTATATCTTAAAAAAAAAAAAAAAAAATTCTACTTTCACTTATTTCATGAGATAGTTTAAGTTAAACTTTTAATTAAATTAAACATTAAAGTTAGAAAAGGTACATGATTCGTATTTAGACCCGTTCATCCACTTAATAGAAATATATTAAAAATCATGTGTTAATTTTAAATTATTTTTTTATGTTATATTCATTGAACGTGTTACGTTCTGGATTCCATTGGATCAAAATAATATATATATTAAGTGAAAAAAACTAATTGTGGGTTATGCAATTAATTTGATGAAAAAACTTTATCCATAGACAAAATAAAATTGAAGTCAATAGATTTAAATTTGAAAGAAAGAAGAACTACTGAGTTCTAATCACCTTGAGTTTTATGCTGTAAAAGTTATAAAATATTCTTAATTTTAGTTCACAATTCTGCTAATTAAAACATTTATATTCTTACAAAAGTTTGAGATATTCTTTAGCAATCATAAGGACAGTACCTTTCACATTGTGTAGTCCATTCTTTAGCAATCTTATTCCATAATTTTGCAACAGCCCAGAAGAAATGATGAGGAAAGGCAAGGTCTTATAGGTTGGTATTTATTCTTAGGGTACCCTACTCAGATATCTCATATGAACCTAAGTGAATTCAAAATGGTAAAGGGTTCTAGGAATATATACCCTTTAATTTTACAATAAAAGTTTAGAGAAAACCTTAATTACACACTTTACCACTCACTTGTTGCGTCTTTGCAAATTTTATCATATATATATTGCCAATTTTACTATCCTATTATTTTCACATTTTATCAATCTTTTAATGTATAAAAGTTTCTTAAAAAAATTACATCAGAACGTCATTTGTTCTTTAACAACATTATGTCGAGTTATTTTGTTGGTAGGTATGATACTTTCACACTGTATAAAATAAAATATAATTATTTATATTGAAATAAATTATTATTTTATTATTATATAATATTTTATTAAAAGAAATAGTGTCAAATGAAAGTAATTAATGAAGAATAATGTCAAAATAACTTTTTTTGTTTTTTATGATATGCCATTGTATATTTATAGTAACAATAATGTACGTGAACATTGATAAAATATAATAGTAAAATATGTAAATAAAGAATATTAGTAATAAAATTTACAAAATGAGAATAATTATGTGATAAAAGGTGCCATTAAACCAAAGAAAATAAATGATATTATTTTGTTACTGATATTACATAACCACATTGTGTTTATATATATATATATATATATATATAAGTCATGGCCCATGTAATGCTTCTTAAAAAGGAACAAGATATTGCTACATTAACAAGAAATTTGCTCGAAAAGAGATGACTCTCCCCATGGCCTTGGACCACAAAATCTTGAATCTAGACCAACTTCTTAAACAAAAGTTTCTACCCTACTTCATTTTTGGAACACCCTAACCCATAACATTAATCCAAAAAAGTTCATTACTTTTTAATGAAATATTATATGAACTAAATCATATATACATGCTTAGTAGAAAAAAAAAATTAAAGACTTGAGTATTTTATAAATATTAGAAAATCATAATGTAAGATTTTACAATTTTGGAGCAAATAGTTACAAATATTTTATAAATATACAATTATCATATAAAACAAGACTATTATAAGGAAATCAAATATTCATATCATAAATATAAGAAAAGTATTCAACCAATAAAATAAAAAACTATAATTTCATTTTAATAATTACATAAAATATATTCTAATATTATAAATATATACAACTCATATTAACATACCTTGTTGAAATAACTTTTGTTAACATATCGACCAATTCACATTGAGTTGATAAAAGAAATTTGTATAAATTTTTTATCAATGTATATCTCATTATTATAAGGAAGATTCATAAATTTTACATATTTAACAATCCATTTAAAATTGTATTGGTGTTGAAAAATGTAGGTGTGAAGTGAAGGGTTGGTATTACTGGCATAATGCACATGCCTCCATACATATTCACATGCTGATGCAACACACCATGTGTACCAAATAAAAGTGCTTGCATTGCACCCCATCACTCTCTCTCTCTCTTTTCTTCTTCCCTTTCTGTATTCAGAATCTAATGTGCATAAGTTCAAATCAATTTTTTTTTTTTTTCAGATTTGTAGCACAAATTCTCCCCTATATTTGGGTATAACTTCTTCACTTATAAGGAAATTGTTTACATCAATACTGGTCCTCTAAAAAATGATCAAGTGGCATGCATTTCTCCTTAATTTTAACTAGAACAGATAAATAACTTATTAAAACCATGTGCCTTACTTTACAAACATTGTAATCATATTAAGAGAACACAGATGATTTAAGTAGCACTTAAATACTTTACCCTTGTACCTTAAGGAAATAACTTATACAGAAAAAAATTTATTCAATTCCTATCATATATGAAAACTTATTAGGTTATAATTGAAATTAGTCTCTAATTCAATTACAAAAAACTTGTGATAAAATAAAAGAATTTTAAAAAAATGTTTATTTTACACCAGCCACTTCTTAACTACTATCTTTGTATTTTTATATTTTAATTTTTTCACATGTTTTTTTCATTATGTTTTTCAATTTTTACATATTTTATCAATCAATTCAATGTGTTTCAGCGTAAAAAAATAAATGGTGTTAAAAAATTTGCAAATGAAGGTTTTTTTATGTCCTATTTATAATTTTTTTGTAAAAAATTGTAAAATGTCAACGCGGCATATTTAACAAATTTATAAATATATAAAATTCAAAAATATAATAACAAAAGTAAAAATATGATTAAAAAAATTGATAAATTATAATTTTTTGGTATTGCAAAATATGTAACTAAATTTAGAAATTTACGAGCATTTATTAAAGAAGGTTAGTAACTTTCATAATTTGTTTCACAGGAAAGACCTGAAATCTTATTTATATTACTTTAAAATAGAATAATATCAAAAGCTTAATTCATTAAATGGAAAATAATTTTGATTATTATGAATATATTAAAAAACAATTAATTTAACTAAATAATTAATAAAAAAATATTTGTATATACTCTGTGGTGCCAAAATTAAAAAAGAAAAAAAATCTCCCACATAATTTTTGAAGTGACATGATTTAAATTGGGCCTATCAGTCTTGTTGGGCTACTGCAGATTTACCATGCCCAAGTTTAGCCATGACGAGGACAAATTCTTCCTGCACCCTAATATCTTCTTCCTGCACCCTAATATAAAATTTTAATTCCACAACTGACCCTATCCGGTTCATATGGGAAAAAAAATAAGAACCGGATGGCACCCCTATCCGGTTCATATTTCAAAAAAAATGACAACCGGATGACACCCCCATCCGGTTGTCATTTCAAAATAAAATGACAACCGGATGGCACCCCCATCCGATTGTTATTTCAAAATAAAATGACAACCAGATGGCACCCCATCCGGTTATCATTTAAAAAAAATTCATTTTATTTGGAAATGACAACCGGATAACATACTCATCTGGTTGTCATTTTGATTTTGAAATGACAACCGGATGGGACTATCATCCGGTTCTCATTTCCAAATCAAAATGAGAACCGGATAGAACCCATCCGGTTCTCATATATCAAATCAGAAAATTGTTCTGTTCGTTGTCGACAACGCCTAAACCCCAAATCAACTACTCTAATCAGCAATATCACTTACTAATTGCTAATAAACACAAAAAATTACTTACTTATTGCTTGTTTTAAGGATTAATCAAAGATTTGGAAACAGATGTTAAAATAAAACCCGGATGAGATGCCATCCGATTTTCTTTTTTTTACGTTATGAATCGGATGGGTGTGCTGGGGTATTTATGGAATTAAAATATTTGTATTAGGGTGCAGGAAGCGTGTATTAGGGTGCAGGAAGAATTTGTCCATGATGAGCCTTTAATTCATAGTTATATTAAATGTTTGGTATTTTTTTATACCTTATTTTTGAACAATTTTTTTTTATTGAGACAAACCCTATATCATTCATGCTCTTTATATTTTTGGCTTTTGGTTATTGTCTTGGGCTTTAACCGTTTATGGACGAGTGATTCTTCCTGCACCTCCATGACGACTTCCTGCACCTCCATAGTTTTTCAAAATTCTCATTTTGGATATAATGAAAAGACTAAAATATCCTTCGTCTACAATCCATAGTATAAAAATTTTGAAACACATTTCAAATTTTTAAAATTTTTTTTGTCAACCAGCAAAAAAATTTAATTTATTTTTATAAATACTACTGCATAAGACTAAGGTGATAACCACTACACCATAACAAATTGCTGATTGTACAACTTGCAAAACAAAACAATTTATAAATACATTGCGGGTTACAAAATTTTTTTAAAATGTATTGCAGGTTGTACAACCCGCACTGTAAAAATACAAAATTTTTTTAAAATGTATTACAGGTTGTACAACCCGCAATGTACAAATTTTAAAAAACGCATTGCGGGTTCTACAACCCGCAATGTGTTTCAAAAATTTTACACTATGAGTTGTAGACAAGGATATTTTGGTCTTTTCATTATGTCCAAAATAAGAATTTTGAAAAACTATGAAGGTGTAGGAAGTCGTCATGGAAGTGCAAGAACAATACTCTTATGTATACAACATCAATCGATTCTATTTTCACACTACTAATATGATTGATGAAGATATATCTCCCCATTAGATAATGACAATTTTTAACATCATTCAAAATATTTTGTATAAAAAAATCTTGAACTTTGATTTTTTATTTTCATATTTTCATTTATAAATGTTACTTTTAAACAAAATTAAAGAAAAGGTAAGTATGGTTTTACGGGAAACACAATAGATGTATAATTTATTAAAGATATAAAGAAGATAGATGACTATTTCGTGAATGCTATTTTGTTAAAAATATATAAAAAAAAAAAAAACTCATTTTAAAACTAGAGAAAAATGTAAGTGTCATTTAATTTGAACTCAGGAAAAGTGAGTACAATATCACCTAAAGTATTTATTGTATTATTTAATTATATACTTGAATATTTTAAGTTATTAAATTAAATTATCATATAAATGAAATTTCATTATTTTTTATAGAATCCCGTGAATATCACAGTTGATGATATAGTGAGATAAAAAAAATAATAAGCGTAATAAAAAATATTAGATTCTTGTATTCAGGAATGTCATCTTTTATTCGATTCTCGAATCAATCTTTCAATTTTTGTTAGAAGACAAGTTAATGGTGTTACTCATTTTGTAGTTAGGACTACACCATCTTATTAATACCATTATTGACATAATTATTATTATTATTATTATTATTATTATTGTCTTATAGACCCTAATTATTATTATAATTATTTTTTATTTTATCACTACTATTATTACTTATTACTTCAACATGCATCATTTTACCTTCCACATGTATATGAATTATTAATATCAAAGTTATTACGGATAATTATTATCATTATTATTAGTTTTAGCACTCAAAGAATATATTTGACTATATAGGTGGCAAAAATTGAGTTTTGTTTTTGGTTTCCTTGCTTATTTAAGTATTCAAATAACATTCAAATAAAGATATTGATTATTTGAGTGACCAAGGATAATTTAAGTAAAGAAAAAATCATATAAATTCTTTCTTTTTAAAGAAGGAGCTTACTCAAAGGGTTTTCTCTCTTTTAAGAATAAAATAACTCAAAGGATACTATTTCACACAAGCAATATTCGTTTACACAAAGTAAATATAATAGATGTTAATATATGAATCTAGACATAATATAATATTCTAAAAGGTTATGTAATATCATATAGTGATTCAATTTTTATGAGTTCTGTGAAAGATGATATATGATTGACTATTTTTTTAATATAATTGATATGAAAATAAAAAATTAAATGTTAACTTATCCTATTTTTGGTTTTGTTGTTTTATAGTTATGACGCATGAAGAGATAGAAATGTAAGTGTAGAATAATTTTGTAGACAACTGTAAGGAGATGGTATTTTATGTTTTGATGTATATATTTAAATGTATAAGCTTTACAAGTAATGTCTTTTGTCCATATATATAAAACTTAAATGTGAGTAAGAATTTTATCTTTTGAAACTGAAAGCTATCTTTTATTTTATTTTAGTGGGTTGTTACAACTGAGACTTTATAGTATAAATAAATGCATTTAAACTTTTATTAAATTCTAGTAATATGCTTTCTCAAGAATAAGAAGAATAACAATAAATATATAATTTAAAATATATATATATATATATATATATATATATATTATAATAATCTCATTTTTTTTAACAAATGTGTGATTTTAATCACTTCTTTCGTTATTCAAAATTACTTTTTTCACTATTTTAAAGTTTTGTTTAAGGTGTTTTTTTTAAATAATAATAATTTTTTATTTTAATAAATTACTCATAAGATATCTTATTTAATCTTTTTTTATTTATACATCATAGTAAATACATATGCAAACTATTTCAATTTTTAGTAGAGTAAAAGTTAAATGTTAAACATGTATTTAATGTTTTTTCAAACTTTAGAAATGAAATTTAACTAGAATCAGAAATCTCTAAAAGATAGAAGACTTAGAAAAAAAGAATAGGAAGAGAGTATAAAATAGAGAGTACTTCCTTTATTCTATTTATTACTTTTCTAAACTGATAGCACTTTACTAAAATAGTTTAACTGTTTTAATTAGTACTTTGTTTAAATAAGAAAGTAAAAAATAATTAATTTGAGGACTAATTTTAACTAATTTAAATGTTACTGTTATTATAAGTTTTAAATTGATTGTATAAAAAAAGTTTCAAACTATCTTTTTTAGGAAAATACATTTAAAACACTTTAAGACATGAAAGTCAAATTCGTTTCAACTATATTTTAATGTATTAATTAACATAATTTTAAGAGAATATTATAAAAGGACCAAATATTTTTCTAAAAGGAGTTATATATAGGGAAGAAAGAAAAAAAAATCAATGTTTCTTTGTAACGAAATTCTAAATGTGAAATAAAAATTAAAAAATTCCAAATGTTCTTATTTTAGGAAAAAAATAGGACACGAAAATTTTATAATCAATACTAATTAAAAATAAATATAATATTAAATTTATATTGTATTACTTCTATAATTTTTCATGCAGATTTTTTTTATGTAAATTTTCTTTAAAAATTCACAGAAAACTAGATCTTTTTATAAAGTGTCACCAAATATTCATAGGAAAAGTTCTACCAATGAATATCATCAATGAGAAAACAATTTTTAAACAATTTAGTTTAAAATTTACATAAATATTATTGACTGTATTCTTAAAACAACCAACATTCCCTTTATGCAAATGAGAAAAAAAATATTCACAACTCAAATTTTTGCACTGTATTCTTTATTATGCTCAAACTTGAACAATATTCAGTATTTTTTTATGCACTTAATTAAGGTTTATATTCACAGACATTAAGTTTAATAACTATTTTGTTAATCTCTAAATGAACTTGCATTAATTAACCCTTACGCGTTTTGGAAGTGAGAATTATATAAAGAAGTACATGAAGAAATCAAGACTTGAAACCTTTCAGAAAAAGAGAGAACAATGATTTGCAATTTGTCTTCCCTTGTGTTTGTGTTCTTCTTGTTTGGTTCAAGCTGCTATGCAATCTCAGAAAGTGAAGCAAAGATGATCTGCAACAGTACTTCCAACCCTCCATTTTGTTCCACTCTTCTGAGTTCAAACCCTAATTCAAGCCTTGTCAACCTTGCTCATCAAACCCTAGTCATAGCAAATGCAAATGTGAAGAACACAATCAAATTGATCCATGATCTCATTGCTCAGAGTGAGAAGAATCCGGAGGCAAAAGGGCACTACAAATCGTGCTTGGAGAATTTTGGTGCAGATCATGGTGCCCTTTATGCTATTCACTCTACTCAAGAGTTTCTTCACAAAGGAGATTACAAAGGTATGAATCTTGCAGCTTCAGGAATAATGGATAGTATTGAATATTGCATTTCAGGAGAGTCACCAACTGATCCTCGTTTCGATGATCCTTCTGTTCTTCCCATGTTTGGTGCAGTTATTAACTCAGTTGTTGATGTTCTTCTTGTTATATCAAACCATTTAGGGCACTGATTGCAAATAATATATTGTTCTGCAAATAATTACAGAAATTTAGTTTTTTCAACATAATCATGCTACTGGTATATGATATTTATTGGCTTAGTTGATGATTGTTTTTTCTAGGAAAATTCTGCAGATTATGTTGTGTTTTTACTTTTTAATTGGTTCTTTTTCATCCAAAATATTTGAATATGAAATTTTTCTTAAAAAGACCAAATTGAATATCACTTCAACCAACTACTTGTCAATTCAACCTTAGTCTCATAAAGTTCATTTGATTCTTTCTGTAATTCTCATAACAATTGAAAATAAGGATCCATTAATAATTTTTTTTCAGAAAGTAATCCTTGTGGGTTTGTAATATGGGTTGAGTTTGAGCAAATTTATCACATAATAATCTATTTTTTTATCAACAACATAATAATCTAATAAAAATTTTGGATTGCGTTGTCTCAATAAAATAATTAAATAATGGCTATATTAGTATTATTATTATTTAATAATTTTTGTCAAGATTGAGATAATCTGTATCATCGTGGTACGGAGGCAATCTATTTTTTTATAATTATTTTTTATGTTATTTTTAATTAAACAATTTTCTTTTTTAATAAATGAAATATCATTTTCTGTTTAATAAAATGAATCTTTTGATAATTATTTTTTATGTATTTTTTTAATTAGAATAAAACTATAAAAAATAGATATATCTTTTGATAGATGTTTTTGACCGTATCTTTAATTAAACAATCTTACCATTTAATAAATATAACAAAATTTATTTATTTAATAAAAGAAGTAATGGGACATTCTCTCTCTATTTAAAAATAACTACTTAACTTTTTTACTTGAAAATAACAATTACATATATCATTTTAACATTATTTTTATAAAATTATATATATTTCTAAACTTAATTATTTTAATATTTTTATATTACTTTTACAAAATTATATATTTTTAAATTTGTATTATTTTAATATAATACACGTGCATAGAAACATGTGTCTCTTCACTTATTAAAAAGAGATCAGATCAAATTTAATGACTTAATCAAAAACTTAATTCAATTTATGTAACTTGAATTGAATTAAAATTTTGTCAAATATTCTTTGTTAAGAAAACCTTCACCACCCCTAAACCCTTATTCCCTTCTTAAGAAAATAAAAAAAAAAAAAAAATATATATATATTTATATATATATATATATA
>Ga0209489_107251_pt1 | contig 16752 bp, 13 predicted proteins | sample SiratrowhiteBW_FD_187527 | JGI IMG/M metagenome (GOLD analysis project Ga0209489, IMG submission 187527) | Root nodule microbial communities of legume samples collected from California, USA - Siratro white BW (SPAdes) (version 2) | ecosystem: Host-associated > Plants > Roots > Nodule | place... | reverse complement strand
AGCTGTTCTTTGCACCCCACTGGTTTGAGCCTGCACCTGCACCACTATTCAATTACCAAACTGCCCTTAACATAAGTGGGCTTCTGACTAGTGGAGCTGTTCTTTGCACCCCACTGGTTTGAGCCTGCACCTGCACCACTATTCAATTACCAAACTGCCTTTAACATAAGTGGGCTTCTGACTAGTGGAGCTGTTCTTTGCACCCCACTGGTTTGAGCCCGCACCTGCGCCACTACTCAATTACCAAACTGCCTTTAACATAAGTGGGTTTCTAGTCAGGGGTTTGCTCTCTGCACCCCATCTTTTGTGCCAGTACCCCCATATCTTCACAAATCCCAAAAATACCCTTTTGATTAGTGGAACTACTTTCTACACCTATCTTAATTAGGATTTGCACCAACATTTTTTCTAAATTTCAAAATTACCCCTCACATAAATACCCAAGAACAGAACTACGTAACCCTGATTCTCTATCCACAATAGAGATACGTAGGAGCGAGGTCAAATCCTTGTCGGGCTCCCTTTTCTAAAAATATATTTTGTTTGTTATTGTTTGTATGTTTATTTTGTTTCATGGGAAAAATAAACATTTTATGAAATCACATTTATTTTATTCATTTAATTAGAGGTATCATCTTAGGACGGGCGTTGTGGGGTGCTAATACATTCCCCACACGTAACCGACTCCCGGACTCTAAATCCGGTTTTGTGAGCTTGCCTTATCTGATTTTTGGTTTTCCATAGTTTATCCTTTAAATTATGGTGGCGACTTCTTTGTTTTATTAAAACCTAAATTTTTTAAGATTGTCGTCCCGGTTGCAACACATTCCATATACCTCGGTCAATAGAATCAATAAAAATCTTCATTTTCACTTTCCAAAATTTGTAATTAACCCCAGAAAACATGGGTGGCCTGTGTATAGAAGCTCCCTCGGCAAAAGGCACCTTGTTCTCAGCCATAGATCAGAAAACTTGACTAGGATTCAAGTCCTAGCTCTGATGCCAATTGTACAATGTGTTTTGGCCAAGTTCAAGAGGGGGTGAATTGAACACTTGAAAATTTTCGCAAACTTTTTGGGGAATGAATAATTTTTATAGAAAACTATTCAAGATGATATGTAATGCAAACAAAAAAGGTTCAAAAATAGTTCCAATACAATATCACTCAACTAGATACAATAAACTGAAACCAGAATGTTGTTCTTGAAAACACTGTGTACAGTAAAAACAATTCTTGAAAAGTTAAATCAAGAAATCAAAGAATTATATCAACTTCAAGTTTATAAAGATTTACTGATTAAAGAACTTTTTATCAAACAATACAAACTATGTTAAGTGTATGAAAACTATCTTTAATGAACAATTATGAAAGAATAACAATTTTGGGAAAACTGACTGATGAATAGTGAACCCAATAAGTTGCAAAACTGCAGATATACAAAAAACTAGTATACCGGTTATTAATCAAATTTGGAACTGTTCATAGTAGACTATGTTAAAACAGAATATATGTTTTCAGAAATTACATAAACTGTTTTAAGAAAGTTGATGCAATTATTCAATTAGCAAATTTGAGCCGATTCTGAAAATTCAAGAAACACAACAAGATTTAACAAGAACAGTCAAGAGAGAGAGTAAGAGAGATCAAGACACAAGGATTTATCCTGGTTCACCCTCCCTCAAGGGCTACATCCAGTCCCTTACTCCACAGTAAGGATTTCCACTATAAAACGATCAAACTAGATGAGTTTACAGAAAAACAACAACTTGCTACCCGCAAGAATTCACTGCTCCCCGCAGAAAACAATTTGTTGAACCTATAACAGAACCCAGAACTATACAAACTCCACTTTATATTCCAGAAAACCCCTTGTTGATCCCCTCAGCAAGTTACAACCTGTACAGAACCCACTGTACAAACAGAATTACCAACCCAGGTAACTCACAACAGAATAACCTTCAGTACAATGAAAGAATTATTACAAACTCAACAAAGCAAGCACTTCTATACAACAAATTACAAAAGTAATGAAGACAGGGTATAGAAGGCTTAGTCTGATGATCAGATCAATGATGAAACTGTCTCAATCAACTCAAAGCTCCAGTAGTAGTTCGAGAAACAGTTCTTATGAAAATGATTAATTGATCTTGATCACTAGACACGAAGGCGTTTTTGCTCTCTTTGAAAACACAATGTTCTTGCTCAGAAAAATGTTTAGAATGATTTCATGTCTATTTTCAAAAACCGCACCAAATATTTATAGACAACTGTCTTAAAAATTCAATCGATTATTTTGGCAAACAGTCGATTGTTTTTCTCGAGTTAGTTAAAACAGTTATTCAAAATGTGATTTCTGATTTTAATGATTTCTCAAATCTTTTGTTAATTCAAAAAATACTTATGGAGCTTATCCTTGATTAAGATTCCATGAATCACTGATTTGAACTCAAACTTACCCTACAACACTACAACACACAATCCTAGGTTCTAGACCAAGCTCTTCAATCTTCATGAAATCTTCATGCATTCCACATATGATCACATGGTCTTGAACTTCTTCACTTGGTTGGCTTCATCAAATCATCACAGCAACCCACTGGTGCTAACAACCCAGATTCATGGATTGCTATGATTTAATTTGAGAAATGGAAAATACTTTTCTATGTTTATAAACCACTAAGTCAAGAGTGAACGTCCACAACAGGATCAGATAAGAATCATATAGTCTTTTATATCCCCGGGATATAATTGTCCTCGAATCATATGATCCAGAGATCTGCTGAAATGCTTGTATAAATCTGACACGACAATTTTGGAAAGGAATGTTTAAGCAAGCTATTATTGCTTTAATAAAACTCTTACGTACACAACCAATGGTAAAAGGTAAGCAATTAACTTCAGGCACTTGATCCTAAAACAACTTGGACAGTAAAGTAGACAAGGTTCAAATATGAGCAATAAGAAATTTTGCAACTTTGGGGTTAAAAAAATTGGGTAAAATGCTAGTGACAAATTAGTCATTTAAAGAATACAATTCCATTTTAGTTCTTCAAAGTGTAAAAAGTGGGACAAATGTGTCTTATTTTGCAACTTTATGAATAAATCAGTCTCTAAACTTTTCAACTTTATGTAAAAATGGTTCAATAAAGTTAAGGGGTCAACTATCCATGTATGTTCAATTCTTACTGATAAGAAAAGTGTCCTAAAAAACACACAATCAGTGTCATGTTCTCTTAAAAAGTAACCCTAGCATAACTGAATGATAATTAATTCTAAATTCTATAATTTATTATCAAATTAATCCAAAAAAATAAAACAGATTAATGTCATACTATTCCTCAAAAGTATAATTTAATGTCAAATTTTCACTTAATCATTACATATTTATAACAAAATTATCCTACAACACTTAAAGGCAAACCATAATTATATTTAATATAAGAATTTTTGTTAAACAGAATGGTTTCACACATTTCAACAACATAAAGATCATTTAATCTAAAGTAAAAATTGAGTTAAAATTAACAGTAACTAGAATTTCATTGAATTATATGTAAAGGGCATGAAGTAAGAAAGGAGTAAGAAGTAAAATAGAGCTCACTATTGAAGAGCTGAGACTGCATCTTCAACTTCCCCTTGAGATGGAACTGGTTGTTTTGAGCAGAGTTGATTGTGACAGTCATAGATGATAGATAAGGTATTTATAGTTGAAACTGGAGGCTTAAGATTTGAAGAAGAAGAGAAGTCAGAGGCTTAAGATTTTATATATAAAAGTCCATTACAGAATAATATATTTAAACAAAATTCTTATATCTAGTAAAATTAAAGTAAGATAATTTCCTTAGAAGTTGAAATCCATAAAACTATTTATTTTTTAAGGAATCATTAAAAAACATGTAGATCACTTTTAGATGAAATATTTTGAAAAGAAAACCCTCATTAACAAAATCTCAAAAAAATAACTTTATTTGTAGCTCTTTTACATAGATAAATATTTTTATTATATATGAAGGAGGGTTAAAAGCAGGGTTCATTAATTAATAAATAAATTTTGGTGAGTGAGGGTGACAAGTTCATCAGACACAAAACAAATAAAGAAGACAGTGTGTGAAAGGTTGCAGAGGCTATTTATCGATTTTTCATTGCTCCCCCATCACTTTCATTCCTTTGTGTTGCATATAATGTGACTGAACCACCAAACTCTACACTGTTACAACCTTATCTCACTGTCTCAGCTACTCCATTTTCATCCCTCTTCACTCAAACCATTTTTTTTATTTTTACTATTATATTGGAAAACTTTTTTCTCTTAAGTGCTTCTATTAATCACCCATTTTCAAACAAGGTATCTTTAAGAACTTAGATGATTTCAGTTCCAAAATTCACATGTCAATACTCAGCATACATTTAAACAGATTTTGTTTACATATTACTCACTAATGAAGTCTCAAATCAAAACAAGATTTGATTTACCCATGTATTCTTACACCATATCTACACAACATGCAACATGTGGAGATCCAGAGTAATAGACAAGTTTAACAATCAAAAGTAATATTCTTACCAACCAAGACATTGCTATCATTGTTGGTCACAACTTAGCACAACATTATGTTCTTCAATCTCTTCAACAAAAGAGTCCAAGCAACTTGAACAATGTCTTTATATACCCAAAACCACCAACATTACCCATAAACGTGGTCCCACTAGGAAACTTGACCAATAGATTGATTAATGTCTCTTAGTCTTACTATCCATTTGGGAACCAGACATGATAGAGCACCCATATTCAATTCACTCTATCTAATGCAGCTTGAGCTTTTATTATACGAACACTAATTGCTTTTAGTAAATGAACTTGATCAAAGAATTAGTGGCAAAACAAGTCACGAAGGATAGCACCGCTCTGGTACCATGTTTCAGAGAGAAACTGAGAAGGAATATAATGAAGCCTTTGTGTTGGGTACACACATGAGTTTTCTTATTTATAATGAAGAAGAAATACAATAATAAGGAACAAAATCTCAATATTTTATAATGGAACATGTATATTTCCCTGTCAAATCATATCATATTTCCTTATATACCTTATATTAAAAAGTCCTTCAAATCTATCCAGGAATGTTAGTTAGAGTATAAAAAATAAGAACTAAAGTCATGGATATTCGACACTTAGGGGATTACTTGTGTAACTTTATTATTTTGGTTTGAGCTCTTAGGAGAGAAGATAAACTTGCAACAATATTACACAACCAACCACTAGGCACCAGAAATTGTCAAATAACTTGAAACAATTACAAACTACTAAAATGCCAAAGAAACAAACAAATCCTTGTAACATAGACAACATGCCAAAATTCAAACAAAATCATTACCAGACACAACAATAACATATCAGCCAGATCAGTTCAGATTCACTACCATGCCAACAAATATATTTTTCAAAAAATTATTTAATAGAAAAATAAATAGTAAAGGGAGAAGAGAATGAACATGTACTGGAGGAACACTGAGAGTCTGACAGGGATGAACAGTGGCACAACGGTTGCGGTCGGCCAGGCGATGACGACAACCAAGATTTGGTTACAACAGCGGGAGCAACCAGTGAGTTTAGGTCGGACCAAGGCAGCGACGACGGTGCTTACGGGAGCAACCAGTGACTTTAAGTCGGGCCAAGACAGCGGAGGTGGTGCGTTACGGTGAAGGCAACGACTGTTTGGGCTGAGAAAGTGATGACAGGGACCAAGGTTTGGTCGGACCTGCCGTTGCAATGCTTGATGGTGGTCTCTGGTGTTGACGATTTTTGACAGTGAGGGTTTTGGAAGCAGTAGGTTTGTAGGGAAGGTTTGTAGAGAGTGGGTTTCCTGTTATGAGTGGAAATGTAAAAAGAGTTGAATAAAATATTAAAAAAAAATCAAATATGTAGTATGTTTGGAGGGAAGGTTTGGAGGGACTGGGTTTCATGAGTAGAAATGTAGAAAGAGTGGAATAAAATTTTTATAAGTGAAAAAAATAAAATCAAATTTTTATGTATTATCTTTACATACAAAAAAAATTGGTATGTAATGTGTTTTTATATACAGAATTAAATCTGTATGTACATATTCATATTTAAGGTATATTTTACATACGAATTGATATTTGTAAGTAATATTTCACATATAATGGCTATTTTACATACAAAATTACATCTATATGTAATATTTCGTATGTAATGTTTATTTTACATACGTATTTATATCTGTATGTAATTTGCATTTTTTGTAGTGTTGTTTCCATCATTTAATATTTTTTTTCTTGAATTTAATCGGTTCAAAACACCTTGTTCTTCCTTGAATCGTGTAAAACACTACAAGAAAAATTGAATTTACCCACGGATTATTATCCACAGATCTATATAAATTCAACATTACCCATAGATTATCACCTATGGATCTTTATCCGTATGTAAATTCAGCATTGCCTACAAATTATTACCCACAAATCTATATAAATTCAACATTACCCATAGATTATCACCTATGGATCTTTATCCGCATGTAAATTCAACATTGCCTACAAATTATTACCCACAAATCTGCATTCGTAGGTAAATTCAACATTACATACGAATTATTACCCATTGATTTGTATTTGTAGGTAAATTCAACATAACATATGAAATTATTACCCAGAAAACTGTATTTTTATTAATATTAATTATATCTTAATCAATAATATTAATATTATTTATGTTATTGTAATTATTCACATTAATATTATTAATATTATTATTAAATTTATTAATATTATAATGATATTATTCATATTTTAATATGTTACTTAAATTATTAATACCATTATTATTTTTATTAATATTATTATTATTATTATCCTCAAATATTATCATTTTAAAGATTTTTTGTTAGTATTATTATTAAAAATATTAATATTATGTTTATTTTTATTATCATTATTAATATTGTTATTACATATTATTATTAATATCAATAATAATAATGTTTATAAATATAAATAATATTATTAATATTAATATTTTTATGAATATTACTTATATTATGATTAATAATATTAATATTATTTATGTTAATATTAATATGATTAATATTTTTAATATTATCCGGAAACATAGATTCGTAGGTACTACCCATAAATATAGGTATGTAGGTATTACCCACATATATAGGTTCGTAGGTATTACCCACAGATATAGGTCCTTTGTAAGGATCCATAAAATCCTTTCAACAAAAATCACTTTATCTCTCTATAGACAACAAAACCCTATAGTTCTCTTTGCTCTCTCTCTCTCTCTCTCAAAAATCTAGTTTTCCTCTTATTTCAAATTGAAGATCAAAAACCCTCATCCAATTCCTAGTGTAGGGTAGAGGAAATTTAACGGATCACCATTTTGGTTTAAGTAAGTACCAATATCTCCCTGTTATTGAGCGGTTTAGGATTTCTGAACAAAATATGCAGCATTCTTGCATGTAGTTTTAGAGGCATCAAGAGTGATTCTTGTTTACTTTGGATCCTTAGGTAGGTTCAAATAATTGATCAGAACTATATGTTGCAGGTTGAGTTATCCTTGCAAGCGGTAAGTTGGAGTCTTTAATAGGTGATTCTCCTCTTAGATAGGTAAGGGAATCTAGTAATTACATATTTTATTAGTTGATAGTTTTATTTTCCAATAGAACCTTAGGGTAGATGACCTGGATGTTAGGGTGATGTGGTCACCAAGTTCCAAATTCTCTTGCAGTACCTGTGGTTGAATTATTTGAATTTAAATTCTTATACTTGATCTATATAGAATTAGTAGTTATGATGTTTTGAAGAATTTTATGTTGATATGATGTTGATAAGTCATGGTATATGATAGGATGAAAAACCTTGATGTTTGATATTGTATGGACCTTTTGAAATTGGCTATTGAACTGAGCTTAAATTGTTTTGATGGTGCGATTTAGTTTTATTATGAATAATATATGGTATTATATTGAGATGTTATGGTTTGTAATCGAGACATAATATCTTCAGGAAAGGAGATACCCATGTTGAGATATCTAGGATTGTGCATTGTCTTGGATTCGTCTAGAAGGAGGTTTCTAGACTATACTAGTATATTGGAATCACATAAATGAAGATTACAAGGTGATGAGAGTCGATGGAGGTTCGGACTGAGTGACTGCAGTTTGAAATATAATTGGTCAGAACAGACTTAGGTGGGCTAACTTTGTCATACAAGATTGTTGATTCATTAATTTAGGGACTTTGTGGATTCACAATTTGGAGTTGTATGACAGGTGCAAACCTCTAGGTCCATTCAATGCACGAGTCTTCTGGAAATAGAGTCAAATGTCTTTGTTTATAAGTCAATGTATGTATAGCATGTGTTATTGTATAGAAATGAAAATGGTAGAGTGATGTATGCGATGATTGATGAGTGTTTGAGCTGTGGTATTTTAGTTAACATAGAAGATTTAAACTTTATGACTGTACATTTTAAAGTCTTCAGCTTACCCTTTTCTTTAGTATGTTGTTTGTTTTAATTTAGATTTGTTATGATCGTGTGTTACACGTGAGCAGAGGATTTGACAAGTATTGAGATTTCTCCATGAGTTGATGAAGCACATGATCCACTTTTTTTTTTATGCATGTTTTGTATTGTATATGTAAAACCCCTATGAGGAGGTTTATATTTTCAACTACTTTTGAATGTGATATGTATATATTATATTTATTAATTATCCGTGTATTATAAATGATTAGAGGGTAAAATTTAGGGATGTTACATTTATGGTATCAGAGTAGTTCGTCCTTATGATGACCTGAGGGTAGGGTTTGTTGTGGTTCTTCTGCTTGCTAATTTTAAAAATATAGTTTTAAGTAGTTAAAATGTGTCTAGTTGAATGTTTAGCAGGGATTTTATTTTTAAACTTTGTCTATGATTGAGTCAAAATGATTGTTGTGAATGAAGATAAAGGTATTAAGAAAGAAAAGAATCTTGATAAAGTGGGGAAGGTGCACACTCATGACTAGATCAAGATGATTTTCTATTTTAATCCTACCAGTTTGATGTACAATTGAAGGATATGTTTTGGATGATTAATTATATTTTGTGTGTAACTTTATATTAGACATATGTTAGGTTTAATGTGAAACATTTCCTTATATTAAATGTTTAAGGGGAACTGGAATCCTATATTTGAGGCATTTTGTTTTGAAAATAAAATAATGAATAGTGAATGTATGTTGTGTGCTCTGTTTTTAGTTTCTGGTTGTTTGATTTGGAATATTTGGTTTGTTCTTATTCTTTTTGAAATAAAAAGTAAACATTGAACTAAATCTTGGTTTATGGTTCTGTGTAGTGTGATTGGTTATGAAGTGACAATTTAGAGGCAATATTTCATGGAGAAAGAAATGTATTCTTGTAGCTTTTTTATTGGTTAGAACGGAGTATTGTTCTTATGTTTTTAGTAAGTGTATTTAGTTTTGTTCATTTTGAGTTGATCATAGTTTTCCTAAATTGAATATGAAAATTCGGCAGTGGCATTAAGGCCATGAATGGTTTTAACTTGCATATTTGTATTATTACTACTTATGTAGACACTGGTATTTATAACTTATTGCTTAAAGTTTTTCCTCCTTGGTATTTGTAGAGTGAGCTTATTATGAGACTACTATCTATGTATATTTTATTTTGATTATTGATGAATTTCTAAGTGTGGTTTTATTTAATCAAAGAAGTTATATAACAATAAAGTTTTGTAAGATTTTTGGATAATTGAAACGGTGAAGCATCCCTGGACCACTACAGGACTCCAATAACAGTATTGTTTTCAATAAGAGCTAAAATAGTGTTTTCCACATGTTATGGTAGTGCTATCATGTTTTAGATGAAAAGAAATCCATTTCTACCACTAAAACAACATTACTCTTTAGAATTTTCGTATTACTATGGTCTTCTTATGCTAGATTGATGGTGGTTGTGTGTATAAATTGTGGTTGTCACATTGTTTGTTTATGAAGATGTTTTGAAGACCTCTCCCTCTCACCATTTTTTCATGTAACCTTCTTCCATTTTAGTTAAAGTATTAGATTTAATTTGTGTAGATTATCATCTCATATCAATTATATGTAAGTAGAGATTATGTGAACCCGGTTAGGAATAAACCCCAGAATCCATAACAAAGAGTATTTAAATACCCTAAGATCCCTAAGTATTCAGATTTAAGATTATCTACTCAGAACCCCTGCCTTGTAGAACACAACAAAGATCCTAAAGTATGAAGAAACACCACAAGGTTGATCAGCCCTTGATAAGTTTGCAAGTCCAATGAAGAACTCAAGAGAGAAACTCTCACTTCTGAATTTTTCAGAATGAAATTCGTATTTCAAATTCAACTTGTTGTTTTCATGTGTTTTCTGACTTAAATAGACTTTTGTTAGCTTCTAAAACCTAACCTAACTCCTCATTAGCCTAGAAGCCTCCAAATTTAATGCAACAACAACATTTTGGCACACTTTCAGATGACTAATTAATTACACAAAATAAGAATACAAAAAACAATTTACTAAGCATGACTACTCTAAGCGCTATGAAAAATTAAAAATACATCAAAATAAAAAATTGGTGACTCTTCAGAATTTAATCTTAACCCAAAATAACATATTTGGACTTAAATTAAATATGATGATGCATTTTCTATGGGTCTTTCACTTTCATTGACTTGTTTTTAGCCCAAGTCTCCTTCATTTAAGTCCTTCATTAGCCTATATCAAATTGTGAACATGATCAGCCTTAAATTCGATCTTAGACTTTGTTTGTGTAGTCAAAATGTCTTGAACCAGCCCAATCAATGCCTCTTTCAGTTTTTATGCCCTTGACCTGGTGATTGGACCACTTGGAAGTTGCAAAACTTCCTTTGGATTGTTTATTTGTGCAGGTGCTTGAGGTTGGTTAAATTTCAACTCTGGGTTCTTATCGTCCTCTCTCTCCTCAAAAGGATTCGACCTCGAATCACCTTTCTTGTATTTGATTACATATGGAAAAGGCTCAATGAATTCCATCCACTTGGCATGCCTCTTGTTCAACTTGCTTTGACCCTTTATATGTTTTAAGGATTGATGATCAGTGTGAATCAAAAATTGTTTCGGCTAGAGGTAGTGCTACCAATTCTCTAAAGCCCCAACAGGGTATAAAGCTCATTGTCATAAGTTGGGTATTTTAGAGCTGCCCCATTCAATTTCTCACTAAAGTAGGCAATTGGTCTTCCTTCCTGCATCAAAATAGCATCTATACCTATACCAGATGCATCATATTATATTTCAAATGTCTTGTTAAAATTTGGAAGAGACAAAACAGGTGCATAACACAATTTATTTTTAAGATCCAAAAATGCATTATTTTGTTCTTCTCCCAATTTCAAACCAACAAATTTCTTAATAACCTCAATTAAAGGTACAACAATGGTACTAAAATCTTTCACAAATCGTCTATAAAAACTTGCTAAGCAATGAAAGCTTCTTACCTCAATAACGCTAGTTGGCGTTGGCCATTCTCTTATGGCTTTTACCTTTTTTTCATCCACTTCTATTCCTTAAGCATTTACAACATAGCCAAGGAAAACAATTTTACTCATGCAAAAGGAACACTTTTTCATATTTGCATACAACTTTTCCTTTCTAAAAACATCATAAACATAATGCAAATGGTTAATGTGTTCATCAAGATTGTTGTTATAAATCAAAATATCATCAAAATATACAACAACAAATTTGCCAAGAAATTCACGCAACACATGATTCATTGATCGCATAAAAGTACTTGGTGAATTTGTGAGTCCAAATGGCATGACTAACCATTCATACAACCCATGTTTTGTTTTGAATGTAGTTTTCCACTCAACACCTTCCCTCATTTTAATTTAATGGTATCCAGATTTCAAATCAATTTTTGAGAAAACAGTGGAACCATGCAATTTATCAAGCATGTCATCTAACCTAGGGATAGGTTGACGATACTTTAATGTAATGTTGTTTACAGCTCTGCAATCACAACACATTTGCCATGCTCCATCCTTCTTTGGCACAAGTAGAATTGGAACTACACATGGACTCAAGCTCTCCCTCACATGTCCTTTTGCCAACAACTCTTCAACTTGCCTTTGTAATTCTTTGGTTTCTTCAGGATTGTACCTATAGGCTGGCCGGTTTGGAATAGTTGCACCAAGAATGAAATCTATTTGATGCTCAATCCCTCTAATGGGTGGCAATCCACTAGGGGTTTCTTCTGGAAACAAGTCTTCAAATTTCTGCAACAATGAACTAACAAAACTAGGAAGAGAAGGATCAAGTGAATTAGAGGTCAAGCAAGCCTCCTTATAGACAAATACAAGTATTGGATGTTTGGTAAAATAGGCTACCCTCACTTCACTTGGTTTTGCATAAAATTTTTTTGCTCTTTTAGCCTCTCCTCTTTCTTGTTTCTCTTTTACCCCACACTCATTTTTTTATGTTTTACTTTTCTCATTTTTCTGCTCACTTTCTTTTTTCTCTCTTTCTCTTTTCATTTTCAACTGGTTTTCATACACTTGCTTAGGAGTAAGTGGTGCAAGGGTGATGGTTCTGTTATTTCTCACAAATGAGTATCTATTGGTATAACCATCCTTTGTTGCCCTCCGATCAAACTCCCAGGGTCTCCCCAAGAGTAAATGTCCAACATGCATAGGAACAACATCACAAAAGCACTTCATCACTATATTTGCCAATTGAAAATATTTAGTGATAATTTACTTTCTTATTGAATTTTTTCTTTTTGTGATTATATATACTTAATACATGAATATATGATATTACAGATTCAATTTTTGAATACATTGATTATGTAAATCCCTTTCTTAGTATGTGTAACTAAACTTTGTACATTCATGTATGTATGTAGTATTGTCTTTTTTATGTATAATAAATATTAGTAATTAACATGTTATTGTGTTTATTCGTCAATTACTAATGTTGTTTATATCATAATGTGCTTTATAAAATTTAATTATTACTAAGATTTGTTTGGAACATGAAAAAATTATATTTAAGTTTATCAAATTTTATATTAAAATTTAGAAAATATGCTTTAAAAGAACCAGATTTGGTTAAGAAAAAAGAGAAAGTACTTTAAAAAAAATAAAAGATTTCATTATTCATGAAATGATGAACATATATTATTATTAACATGCTTTATATCTTGAGTTGAATCGAATTATTATTTTTGTGCGAGTTTTGTTATTTTGATAATTTTGATAAATTTTGTTGAATAATCTTAACAATATTTATGCAGCAAAAGTAAATTAATTAGTTTTATCATGCGAGTTGCTTTTAATTTTTTATATATTTATTTGTTAAAAGCTTTTTAACATGATAATCTATTTACTTTAATAAGAGTAATAATTGATAAAAAAAATTAAAATTTCATAAAATAACTCTTGCAAAGAACATCAAATGCAAGAGTGATAGGAAAGTTGAAAATTTAAGATCTAACCTTTTTATAATTTCTCTATTAAAATATGTTAACATAAGAAAAATGTTATTTGAAACCGAATTTTTCTATATGTTAACACAAATAAAAAAAGGCATTTTTCTATATATATATATTTTTTTAATGTTTAAACAAACTATTAATTAGGTTGTGAAAGATCAAGGTACAATTCCAATAATAAAGATACTTTAAAAGTCTAAGAAAGTTATTTATATTTAATTTATAGTTAATAAAAACATATAATATTTTACTTATATTATATGGATAGTCAATAAAAATACTTGTAACGCGTAACACATGAGTCAACACAATTATTAATTAAAAAATATATTGGGAAATCAATCAAAATATAATAATGCATGAATCAACACAATTATATTATTAATTAATAAAATATATTGGACAATCAATAAAAATACATGTAACATATAAGTCAACACAATTACTAATTAAAAAAATATTTTTTTCTATCTTTTAGTGAAACTGCTTTCAGTGATAGAGTATATATAGATGAATAGTTATTGTTGAATAACATGTTTTGTGAACAAAATGGAGTCTTCAAGATATTTCATTGTTAATGTGACATTCTTGTTAGCCTTTTTTATCATGACTTCAGGTTAGAAATGAGTCATTTTGTTTTATACTAAACATCTTGAATTTTTGTTATGAAACCAAATCTTTCACATAATTGTGGAGGGTTAGGATTTATATTCCATTTGAAAATTTTAGTTTTCATTCTTAATTATAGTTTTGTGATGCAGATTTGTGCATGAAGAAGACAAAAGCACTACCACCACACAGATCACCACCACCACACCAAGCACCACCACTCGACTTCGAGCCACAACTCCACCAGCAACACCACTCACCAAAACACCAAGCACCACCACTCGACTTCGAGCCACAACTCCACCATCGACACCACTCACCAAAACACCAAGCACCACCACCACACCACCCACCAAAACACCATGCACCACCACCACGCCACCTACCAAAACACCAAGCACCACCACCACACCATCCACCAAAACACCAAGCATCACCACCACACCATGCAACACTATTTTGATGTAATTCATCAACTTTTTATTCATATGTATATCTAGTTCTTAATAAAATATAATTATTTATCCGGTCCCTATATTATATTAAAACTCATAAGTTTTTTGGATTAATTTATATTATATCATAGTTGATAATTTCTCTTAGATTATAATGATTGATAGAGATAAGTTTTAACTAAAAGCTTTTGAACAAAGAAAATAATAAAATTGGATCTATATAAATAAAAATTATTTAACTTAATTTCTAAAAAAAAGATTAATTTTCTTAAACTTTTTTAATGTTTACTTCTAACTTATTATAAATTAATTTTAATTCATGTTGAATATTTTTTTAATTATTTAAAAAATCGTACAAGAACAATCTATTTCGTTTAATTTTAATTTCCCAATGAAAAGGAGTTTAATGTTGCGATAATTGTTTAAAAGACCAAAAAAAAAAGTAAACAAATAATTAAATAATATTGTTCTTTTATATGGACACGAGTATATTTGACCAAAATTACTTATAATAATGATTAAATGTTTACCATTTATTACAATCTTTATTTGATTCCATAATAATAAATTATATTGTTCAAAATTAAAAATAACATTTCATTTTTGTATGCTACTCAAAATTATACACATGAAAAATTTAGTTTATTTTTGGATTTCTATAATAAAAAAATTAAGAATTTTTAGATTTAATATAATTTTTTAACAAAAAAAATATAAATAAATAAAGTTTTAGGTTATTTTAACCCTTTTATAAAAATATATTCAATAACTTTTACGTACTTGACCAATTACAATAAATATATATATATATTATTTTTTTCATAAATATTGTAATTATTTATTTATTAATGAATTGGATAAATGTTTATGTATTATATGATGTAGTATCAATGTTTATGAATGATGTGGTGTGTGATCGATACATAGTATCTTCAGAAAAGGAGATACCCGTGTTGAGATTATTAGGATGTGCATTGTTTGGGAATTCTAAGAAGGTATCTTGACTCTACTGGTACATTGGATTCACATAGATGAAGATTACCAGTTAGTGAAGAGTCGAAGGAGGTTCATATGGTCCTGTCCGAGGTTTGAAATATGAGCCCGATCGGAACAGTTGGGTGGTATATGACAGGTGCACACCTCTAAGTCTAACTCAATGCACGAGTGTCTTCCGGAAGTACAGAGTCTAGTGTCTTTGTTTATAAGTCAGTGTATGTATGACGTGAGATGAATTATGAAATATTGAATTGTTATTGTTTTGGTTGAGATAGAAATCTAATTTATGAAAATATATATTTTTTGAAAACTCTCTAGCTTACTCTTCTTTTTGTGTGTTGTTTGTTTTGTTTTGTTTTTATGTATAGTAATGGTAATAGTAATAATAATAATTGTTATTATTATTATTATTATTATTACTATTACCATTACTATTATTATTATTATTATTATTATTATTATTATTATTATTATTATTATTAATAGTAGTAGTATTGTTATTATTATTATTATTATTATCATTACTATTACCATTACTATTATTATTATTACTACTACTACTACTATTATTATTATTATTAATAGTAGTAGTATTGTTGTTGTTGTTATTACTGTTATCATTACTATTATTATTACTACTACTACTATTATTATTATTATTATTATTAATGGTAGTAGTATTGTTATTATTATTATTATTATTATTATTATTATTATTATTATCATTATTATTATTATTATTATTATTATTATTATTATTATTATTATTATTATTGTTATTATTATGATTATTGTTTCAGATTTTTTAGATTCCGTGTATAATGGTTTACTAACTATGGCAGTAATATTATCTAATCCTCTTAAATCTAAGTTTATAGTTGAATTATCTACAAAATACCTAGATGGTTGTCCTTTATGAATTATTTGTGGCTCTTTATCTTTAAAGATGATGATCTATTCATTCTTGTTAGCACCAGTGGACTGCTGCAGTGATTTGATGAATTCAACCAAGTGAAGATGCTCTAGATCATGTGATGGATGGATGAAGATTTCTTGAAGTTTGAAGACTTGAGTCTAGGATCTAGAAATGTGTGTTGTGGGAGTAAGTTTGAAGTTCAAGTTGGTGATGGTTATGATCTCAATCAAAGAAGGGCTCCTTAATA
>Ga0209489_107249_pt1 | contig 16761 bp, 6 predicted proteins | sample SiratrowhiteBW_FD_187527 | JGI IMG/M metagenome (GOLD analysis project Ga0209489, IMG submission 187527) | Root nodule microbial communities of legume samples collected from California, USA - Siratro white BW (SPAdes) (version 2) | ecosystem: Host-associated > Plants > Roots > Nodule | place: USA... | reverse complement strand
AAAAAAAAAAAAAAAAAACGTAAAATTCAAATATAACGGACGTGACTTGTTTTTGAGGGAAGAAACATTCAACAGCCTCTTACATAAGAGAAGTAATAGTGAAAAAGTATACGTATTTGCAGACTTTAAAACGGAAGTGATGAGAGAAATAACAATGACTGTGACTTGTACTTTTTTTTATTAGCTAGCCCTGAATGAAAGCATGCTTACATGCGTTAAAAAATAGAATATTTTATTTTTCACGAATTAAAAATTTACAATAATAGTAGTTTGGTGTGTGCAAAGAAGAATCTTATTGGTGGGAGAGTTGTGTTGGAATTTGCATAGTTTTCTTGGAAGGTGGGCGCATGGAGATGCATGGATGCATGCATGCTTTTAGCCAATTTGATAGAGTTTTGAAATCGACCATTTCCAATGCTTACTTACATATAAGGACAAAGTCATATAACTCTGAAAACACACATGAATAAATTCGTCATAATCTGCTAATAGCAAATGTTTAATTCATGGATAACTCCTACTAAGATATACTTAAAAAAAGTATATGCACGATTTTTATAGATTTTGAACCAAAGGTTGGGTGCACTAGAAATTATAAACCTTCAGAGCTTTAAAATGACAAATCATGGATCGATTTTTTTGTTGACAGGAGTGTATATATTCAGTACTCAATTGTTTCTTTAACAAAATTGCTTGTAAATGAAAATACTAGTAGAAAACTAAACATTTTTAAAATAGGTTTAAATATGTTTTAATCATCCGAATCGAGGATAGCATTCCTTTTAGTCTTTCAATTAAAAATTTAACTTTTTAATCCTTTGATCTTACGAAATCTTATTTTAATTTAGTACTAGTGATGTTAATGATGTAAGAAATGTTAATGTACTCCTCATTTGTCATATGTAATATATATTATTAAAATGTTAATTTCTCAAATTTTTTTTATTTTATGCAATGTTATTTTGTTGACGTTAGTGATATTGGCCATATAATAAATGGTAACTTACTCAATATTGATTATGTAAGTTTAATTGAGTGACATTATTTTTTAATAGTTTAGTAAATTTGTGTTGATTCTCATTAAGAAAGACAATATTTTATTTATTATGTGCAAATGAATTTGTTCTAAAAATAAAAAAGATGACTAATAATTATCCATCATGATTGATTCTTTAGTCTTCAACAAGTCACGAGACTCATCTGTTACCTAATCTTCCTTTAGGGTCTTCCTAAAAAAATCAAAAACTCATTTAAAACAAGCTTAAAGAGTTAATTGAAACTTGTTACTGATTGCATCACTCCAATTTTCAATGACATTGGAACAATAACAGACGCAGTGGAAGAGAGTCTTGAACTGGTGTGACATAGATTCATTCTAATAAATTAATATTAGTTGTTATTCAGCTTATTTCATCTTTGATTGAGATATTAAAATGTGCAAATGAAGCGAAAATATTGATTTTGCATAAGTTGCTTAATAATTCAGATATTATGACATGTAGAATGTCACTAACGTTGTTTAACTTCTACAATTAAGATAACATTTCACAAAATCAAAGGCTACAAAAATGAAAATTTTTAATTTAAAAACTATTGAAAACATTGCTCTCGGATTAAAAGACTAAAAACATATTGAAGATTTTAAGAAACTTTCACAAAATCATCTCATTCAATTAAATTCATGTGGTAAATGTTGAATAAACCATAGTTTGTTTTAATAGTATCGTCTAACTCCAAAAAATAAAAATAATATTTTATAAAATACAAGGATTAAAAAGTAAAAATTTAAATTAAAGGACTATTATAAATAATATCCTAATTTAAAAGATTAAGAAATATTTAAGCCTTAAAAGTAATACATATTTCATGTGTGATGTATATAAGTTTAACTTATAAACTCATTTTGATTATTTCAATACATTATTTTGAGAAGACAGATTTCTTTCTTTTAATTTCTACACGGTTCAAAGCAAACTTTTTTTTACTTTATTTATAAAATTAAATATAAAAAAACCTTCACTTTTTGTACTATATACATAAGTCATTTAATTGACAAGAAAATTCTTTTAAGTATAATAGTGTAATAATTATGTTTCTCTGTTGATATTGGAGTACATCTTCACTGTACTAGTCATATATTAAGTCATAAAATTAAAATCTGAATCTTATAAGATCTCTTATTGACATAAATAAAAAATAAAATTCAAAGACTTAAAATCTTGTTATAAAAATAAAAAATTATTTTTATCATAAAATATATATTTTTGCCACCAATTAAATAAAACACTAATATAAGAATAGTATAGGATAAAAATTACAAAAATAAAAATAATATGACATAACATAATGTTGGGAGAATACGAGGGAGATCTCACAAGAATGAGACAAGAGTCAATCCATGTAAGAGAATGACACCACCTCCAACCTAAAACTTTAAGACATTAGGTTTGTGGGTCTTATATGTTACTCAACTTTCTCATTCCTGTCCAATGTGGGACCTCCATCAGGAAGACTTTCGATACAGGGTCAAACTGTACTCGTCCAAGCTGCAAACCTGGCTCTGATACCACTTGTTGGGAGAATCCGAAGGAGAAACCTTGAGAGATCTCACAAGAATGAGACAAGAGTCAATCCATATAAGAGAATGACACCACCTCCAACCCAAAACCTTAAGACATTAGGTTTGTGGGTCTTATATGTTGCTCAACTTTCTCATTTCTACCCAATGTAGGACTTAGACTCACACTTAAATACCTAACACATAACCTACAAATTAAATCCAGGCTTCATAAGTAACTCCTGCAATAGAATGCTCTATTTTCTTAGCCTTTGCAATGGTATAATATATACATTTGACTCCTTAACCCAACTCAAAAATCTGAAGTATCACCATTGATTTCCCCCAATATATATATATAAATCGATTATGGTTTTCAGATAATATATTATATTCTGTAATATTTAATATTTACGTTTACATAATCATATAAATTATAAACATTTTTAAATTTTTAATAATTATATTATTAACATCTCAAGTATCACCATTGATTTCCCCCGATATATATAAATTGATTATGTTTTTCAGATAATATATAATATTCTGTAATATTTAATATTTAAGTTTACATAATCATATAAATTATAAACATTTATAAATTTTTAATAATTATATTATTAACATTTCATTAATATAGATTTTATATTATAATAAAACAAAATATTAAAATAATAATAAAAGAAATAAATTAATTTGAAATTTTGTTAATATTTTATATTATAGAAATAAATAATTGAAATAAAAAATACAAAAGTAACAAATAAAATAAAATAGTTAATTTAATATTATATAAATAGTAACATTTTATATTATAATATAATAAATAATTAAAATACTAAAAAAGAAATTAAATTATTTTTTATATTTTTTTATTAATTTATTTCAATGTTTTTTTGAAATATATATTTTTATTACAATTTCATAATATATTTGAATTTTAATTTAAAATATATTTTAATTCTAATTATATTTCTAAAAAAAATCATGTCAAAATAGTTTTAAAAGAGTATTTTACAAATTATTTTATAAAGACGTTAATATACAAAGAAATACTTTATTACATAAATCAAATCAACTACAACTTTCTTCTTCCACTTCTCAACTATTATTCTAATTCAAATAGTTGAACTTTTCATTATATATTCACCCGTCACTTGTTTCTTTTCTTTTTCATCACTTATTCAAACAAAGTATTAAAAAAGTAACGAGACAATATTATAAATATAAATTTAAACTACAAAATGAGTACATAGTTTGAAAAACAAAAAATATAACCGTATTAATAAAATAATGGTAAAGTTGTGAAAAACCTTGTACTTGTTTTATTATTCGAACTAATTTATATACATTTAAAATGTGGATTTATCGTTAAATTATTGTGTATGAAATACATAATAATTAGATGCATAAATAAAAGTGAAATTAGCTTTGTTGCTGATAAAGAAACGTAAAATTAGCTTATTTAAGTTATTTTTCTGAATTAAAGTTTGATTGTTTATAAATAGTTCCAACTTCTTTAAAACATAAATTTAATTTAATGTGATCAAGCAGTAAATATTTTACTGCAAATATTAAATTCTGGAGTAACATGAACTGCTTTAAAAGTTTCAGATATAGTATGAAAGCATGTATCCTTAATAATAAGAAAATTTAAAAATTTGTTATAAGAAGAGATAAAAATACGTGAAGTTAAAATTAAAAAAAAAGTAGAAAAGTGGTGGACATCTTACGTCAATTAAAAATAAAATTTTGTAATAATTTATAAATAGTGTAAATCTCATTTTATAAATTAATTTTATAAAGTTAAATTAAACTTAAAATTAACTTTTTAAAATAATATCAAAATTTATTTTATCAAGATCGTGAAACTACGAAAACTACTTAAGTATAAAATATGAAAAATATTAAAGATATCACACCAATTAAAAATAAGATTTTTTAACAATTCATACATTAATGTAAACATTACCTAATAAATTAGTTTTATTATAAAATTATGGTTAATTTAAAATAAAATTTAAATATTTAATTTTTCTATTTATATATAATTTTACTTTAATATTAAATTATTCGAGTGTCATTCAAAATATTTCCGCTTCTATTCTTAAAATAATTTACTAGGTTCTTACAATTTCGCTTTATGAAATTAAAAAAAAAATTGAGAATTAGAAATTGAAAAGCAATACTACATTGATGGGGTTGGTGGTGTAGTTGGTAGACTTGTTGGGGCTGATGGGCAGTTATTGTTGCCAATGGGTAACGTGCCAAGTTTTACACTTTTTACACTATATTGTCAGTCTCTATACAATATAATTAGCATTAGTTTGATGAAAAGGATAATATTGATTGATTTTAAATACAATTGAAACTAAATTGCAAAATTTCAAAATGAAGAAATTACATAATTTATTTTACTTTTTTATTAAAAAAGTTAATTTTTATAAGTTGTATATTAAAATATTATTTTTTATTAATAATGAATTCATGCAAAAAATTTCTGAAATTAGATCAGACTGATTCAATTTCCTTATTCTTAAGACTTTGTTTGGATTTAGGGATAATTGCTTCACCGTCCATCCATTTAGTCGCAGTGCGGCGTTGCCTCCTTCAAGGGATCCTCCAAGGGTTGACTTTAATTTTCTCACCGTTCATCTCATCTTTCTCTCATTTTTCTCTTCTAGAAAACGTATTTTATCATCATTATAACCCACTTTTCTTTATAATTTTGTTTTCTCAGCAGACTTTTTGTTTCCTTATTGGTTGAAGTTAGTCTCATATAATTATACAATATAATTTTGTATCTTACACAGAAAAGGAAAATGTATATAAATAATGCTTACAGACTAAGATCTTCATTTTATAGTCTACACGAGAGTTCTTGAGTATACTAAAAAATTAACTTTAATGTTTATACTAAATTTATTAAATTTAAATAAAGTTTTCTTTCGAAAACAGTATTTGTAGTTTCTAAAGTTTAGTGATCATGTACATAATATTATTAGGGATATTTGATTTTTTTATACAATTATTATAAAAGTATGCAAACTCATCAAATGTCAAGTTGTACAACTCTTCTGTATTTGGCGGTGTATGACTTTTTCTCTCTATATTCATCTTTAACACATTTTTTAGTATATTTTTTACTGATAATTAAAATTTATTATAAATCACAAACTTTTTTAGATCTCACTTTTAATTATTGAATTCTACTCATGATTTTTGATAAAATTTAACTAATAATAAGATTTTACTAATATTTATTAAGAAAATAAAATGTTTTTAACAGTCATCCTTCTCAGACTTAAATGAAACACTTCTTACATGCCCTCGTTTCAAGATGACTTCTAAACATTTTCCATTGACATGTGTTATAGTCAAAGTTTTATTGTTAGATGTAAAAGGAATACAAATATCAATTATTCAACATTTGAAATAATGTTTCTCGAACATCTCATTTATAAAATGGAGTTGAAAGCAACATATTTAATTGATAGAAGTACCTAACTGTTTTACATGATAATTTGAAAATAATTTTCCACAACGAGAGATTTAATTGAAAATTAAATTGATCCTAAATTTTGTTGGGTTGCTATAATTTTATTTTGTATCTATACATATAGAGAAGGTCACCGATCCACCAACCACGTCCACATGATAGCTAAAGTTTAGGCACCTTTCATGTTTGGGAATGGTCCCTTCAATTCCTGTCTTGCATATGTTAATGATATTATCATTCCATTAAAAGTTCTTATTAGGCACACGCCCTTAATCAATTGCTGAACACAGTTTTTTTTCCATATTTTATGACCAAAACCACCATTTAACACAATTTTTAGGTGTATAATAGTGTTTTCTAATTAATGTATTTAAGATCGGTGAGGAACTTGCAAAAAATTTGGGAGCAATTAAGATGTTAAATATATTCATTTCTTATAAGAATGTTTATAGGATATATTCATAATTAATATTTCAATATTTTAATATGAATATATGCTTGAATGTTTAATATTATAATTATATAAAGATAAATAACATAAAAAATAATATTAAAAAGTGAATTTAAATTTAATTTATTTTTATAAAATTAATTTATGAGATAAAATTTGTTGTATTTATATATTATAAATTGACTTAATATTTAGTAATTATACATACTATTTCTTTTATATATATATATATATATATATAAGATTATAAATTTGTGGATAATATTAGAACAGAATGATATAATATGTTCCATAGATTTTATTAAGTTAAATTATAATATCATATTAAAAAGTGATTTAACTCATTCTTAAAAAAATCAACTTGTTTCATATATCTAATATAGTCTTATATTATTTAAAAATCGAGTCTAATATCAATTTATATACACCTTTCTCTCTTAATTTACAAAAATATCTTTTAAAGATAAAAAAGATGGGACTATCAATTTCAAAACAAACAACACTTTAAATAAGATAATTAACACTAAAAATATCATCCCAACATACTTGATAATACAATTTATAAAAAATATCTATCTTTATTTTCTATAAATAGACTTAATTTTTAGTAAATTAACCATAAATTAGAAGAGACAATCTTGTGGCTCTTCAACTAAATCCTTTTTCTTAACTGAACTTTAGCCCCTCTTTTAGATTGAGAAGGGAAACAAATGTGATTTAATATATTGCACCAATGATTCCTATTATTGACTTACTGCTATTCGCATTAAGCCCAATCAACACGCAACTTTTTTAAGAATCCTAGCTAAAAGGTTGTTGTATTTTTTATAGTTACTACTCCCAGAACAAGACATAGATACAAATTTACAGCTGTAGAGACATCTCACAAAATATATAAAAAGTATTATGGAGAAGACATGCACATAACATTTTTTATATATACACTACGTATATAGAATAGTTTTGTTAATTCAAAAATCTGGAATTTATGCAAGATTTTAAGAAACAAAATAAGAAAACGGGGATGGATTGATTGAGTTTAATAATTGGAATTGTAAAATAAAATTTTCAAAATATTTAATAGATAAACCAACTTAAGTTGTCCACATTAATTTCACAAAGTGTGTTTAGAGATGATAAATGAATTCAGTATTGTCGAATTTTGATGAATAATTTCTCTGTTAACTAACTATGAGTATTTCTACGAATAATATTTAATTTTTTAAAATGGATATACGATGCATATATATATATATATATATATATATATATATATATTATTTTTTTCTTGTCCTTATTCTTATATCTATTTTAAATTATTAAAATACTTTTAATCTTATATTAACTTTTATTTTATCTTTAGCTTCTTAACTTATTTTTAGATTAATATATTTAATATTTTTACTTTTCTTTATAATTATTTGATATTCTGGTTGAATATTTATACAATTATAATTTTTCCTGATAGTTGATATTGGATAAAAGAAAATATATATTCTTTTACATTAAATTTTTAATAATATTTTTCTGAGTTTTATTTTTTTTTAAATTATTTAATCAATGTTTCGAACGTTAAGATAACGGGAACATAAGCATGTACGGGTATAAAAAAATTATATTATTGGTATGAGAATAATGAAAATAAATTTTTACGTAGAAAATGAATATGATATAATCAAAGATGCAACCATCCGATTTCGTTGGCATGTGTTCTTGGTATCTTCTTCATTTGGCAAACATTCCATCAGAGCCATATACAGAAGCTTGGCGTGATTAACACTTCATTGCAAAGAAAGTGCACCATTAACATTTAGATTAATGGAAAACGTAATTCGCATCACAAGTTAACACATTTTTATCAGCTTTTATTAACCAGGACAACTGTCCTTGTTTCATTCCCAGCCATTGTTTTGAAGGAATATTCCACTTGTTTTGTAACACAACATTCTGTGGGCTTGTTACAACGATCCAACAAGTTTCACTTTGTATTACATGTATGCATGAAAGAGCAGCTTTCGTTTTAAGTATGTTTTTGAAATGAAAAATTGTCTCATTCTCAGCCATTGTTTTTAAAGAAAATCGACTCATTTTACCAGACAACCTTTTCTATGGGCTTGTTACAGTCCTAGGGAGCCGAAAATTTTACCTTAGTTGTGTTACATGCACGACGAAACATTACCTTTTCTTTTTCTTTTAAGTATTGTTTAAAATGAAAACCAGTGTTTGTTTCTACACGTCATGTTCAGTTGAATCAGCACGTTTTGTAGTTGGAAAAGTTGTTTATAGTAATCGTAATTATTTGAAACTTTTACTTCATTATAACTTATTTTATTTCTGTACATGCATTGAGCAGTTTAAGGTAGAAAATGACTGTTTTTTTATAATGAAAATTTAGAAACTAAGATGGTGCTTTTATTGTGATTAAAAAGTAAACTATAAAATAAAATCAGACAACAAAAGTATAACTGCGAGCAGCCCTAACTTTCTCTCTAGCATCACCACAGCTAAAGCTAACACCTATATCATTTTTTCCATAAAATTTGCTTTTCTAAATTAAATTAAAAATATTTTGAAATTAAGTTAATTTGGAGCAAACGTGAATGTTTTCTTTACATTTTTAAGTTATTGTCATAGTAATATTTTTGTTTCTTTAGCCTTGCTGATTCTCCAGACAAAGTTATGATGAGAATCTTGCTTATCTATTAAACACAAATTTTCCTATCTCTCCTCTTATCATATGATATATCTTATAAACCTATCATATGTCTTATAAACCTATAACTGTTATTTTCTTTCTAGATGTTTGTTTGATGAATATTTTAGAGGTATATCAATCATTTTACATAAACATAATAGTAGTTAATGAAAAACATTAATTTGATTAAAAATCATGTTTGAAAGAGGATAAGCTTTAATTGGAAGGAGAAAAAATGAAAATAAAAGAAAGGTTGAGAATTTTCTGGGTAGTTGATTTCATTGGTGGGAAACACTGAATCCATGATTGAAATGATGCTAGGAATTTGATAAGAGAGGATTAAATATGATGTTGGGGATGATAAGGACATATGAAGACACCACTCTAGATTTGGATGAGCAACAGCATGATTCAAAAACACTTTCACACTTCACACACAAATCAATTCATTAAATAAGTGCTTTTCTTTGAAAACTTAACGTGCCACGCCATCTTCAACTGCAATCTGCATGTGATTAGTGGACCCTCTGCTTCTCAATGTCCCTTTTTCTGATCCTACATTACCATTTTTTTTTTCATCCAATGGGGCCATTTCCCTAGTTTTTCTTATCTTTGCCATTATACTTAACTACTTATATATTCCGTGTAATTTGGGCTGACTTTTATTTTAATTTAATCATAATGTATTGTTGTAATAAAAATTATATTATCACTGATTAAAACGTATTGTAAACATGATTTAATGTACATATTAAAACAACTAATGATTTTTTATTATGTTATATTTATCATTGAATAATAGTATAAATCCTCTCATGGGATCAAGAAATCATGACAAATCGTTGACTCCCAAGTTTTCAAAACAAGCTTTGGACTAATACAATTTTACTCGAATAAGAGTAAGACAATGTATGCAATTTTAACATTCTCGACTAATTTCATAATGGATGAGACAATAAATTCAAATAATCTGACTAACATAAACTTTTAATAACTATGATACAATATTAATAATAAATTAATTTCTAACTTAGCATAATATAAATATTTTATTATTTTAAAAAATAACTTAAACCATAATTCAAACAAATTATATAATTCTGATATTATAAATAATAAATTAATTCATAACTTATATTAATATAAATATTATATTACTTAAAAAATATATAAATATTTAATTATTTTAAGAAAAAAAATTAATCATTTGATTTTTTTTCTGATTAAATATATCATTTTTGCATCTATATGATTCTATATCTTTGTTATACAAGAGGTTTCTCACATAATTTTACACACACACACATATAATATATATATATATATATATATATATATATATATATATATATATATATATATATATATTCTACTAATAAGGTTATATTTTGATTATATTCTCCAAATAAACAAGCGAGTTAAAAGGTATAATATATAATGAGTTAATGTGAATAGTCAGCATAAGAAGTGTGAATGATAGGATTTCATAGGATATCGTACCAGATCTGTGAACAAGTTTTACAAGAGATGATTCTGTCAAGAAACATGGCTTGTATCATAATAAAAAATTGTCCGATACATGATGAAGTAACTTACGTACATACTCGATAATTGGTATCCTTCTTATTAAGAAAATAAACAACAAATATAAAGGAAATAAATTAGATAATACAAAATAATTTAACTATATATACATATATTATTTATATTTTTATTTACGTGAATTTAATATGCAAATTTATTTCATCTTAATCAAATTTTACCCTAAACCTTGAACTACAAATTAAATTTATATTTGGGTAGACATATCATTAACTCTCTATCTTTGTTTACGCAATAAATAAATTATAAAATTAATTTCTATCTTATAAAATAAATTATATATATATTACAAATCCATTAAATAAATACATATGCATATAAGTTATTTATTTATTTATTTTATATATAATGTATTTATTTATCATATAAAAATTTATATTTATAATTACTAGTTAATTTATAATATACATATAATTAAAAGAACTATTGTTTATTCCCATTAAGTGAATAATATTTAAGAATATCATGTTATTTCTTATATTGTGCTACTTCTATCTCTCTCTCTCTATCTATCTATATCTATATCTATCTATATCTATATCTATCTATATTTATATATATATATATATATATATATATATATTTATATATATATATATATATATATATATATATATATATATATATATGTTATCGTTAATTAAATAGTCATTTGATATTATATCGTTAATATATTAATAATTTTAAAATAATAAAAATACTTATATTATGTAAAACTTTATTATCCACCTTAATCTTAATATGTAAAACTTTGTTACATATAAAATCATACTATTAATTTAACATTTGTTAAAACTTAAAAATAAATAAATAAATGAACCCGGTTGTTTGCATGGTAGCATTCATCTCTCAAAGGAAAAATGTAAAATTTAGTTATATGAGAATATATTAGAAAACATTAGAGTTATAATAATTTCTCCCTTAAATAAATTATATTAAGATAACGTTTTAAATATTCGAGAAAATTGAAAACATACTTCGTAAATATTTAAATAATGAAATGCTTTCTGTTTTGAAAAAAGAAAACTATTTTTTTACCTATAATTTAATTTTGAAAAGTAACATGAATAGACTTAATGTTCAAAAGGAAAAAAATGCAATGTTTTTTTTTTCCTTTTAATATCCTAAAATTAAAAATTAGATATTATTTAACTCTTGGACAGATTCAGTCAAGTGATCATCTTACTTTAAAAGATAAAACAAATAATTGCAATTATTATGTATGCACATATAACAAAATATGAATCTATTATGATACGCATTTATGAGTTAAAGTGAATTAAGTGGATTCCAACAATAGAACATATTTAAATTTTGAGAATAAAAAGGTAAAAATAGAAATGATAATAATGTTGCTTTTTTCTCAAGATGAAATTAGTGCAGATCTATTTTTTTTACTGTAAAATATATTTATATTTTAAATTTAAATTATAACATTTGTCTATGTAACTCTAAGTATAAGATATAATTAATTTTTAAATTTTATAAGTTGATTTTGCTAAGCTGATTTTAATAATAAAATGTTTAATTTTTAAAATTTATGAGTTGATGTCCATTAAACGATTCTAAAAAAATATATTTCACTTTTTAAAAAGAAAAAAATATTCGCAATATAAGTTTTAAATCAGTGTAATCGACCCTACTAGTTTTGCGGACTTTAAACTTTAAATTTTGGAAGTTAATTAAATATATTCTTGTAGTATACCAACCACTAAACAAAATTATGAAAAGTCTTTTTGTAATTATTTACTTCATCCAGAGGTTTTTTGCATAAAAAGTATTAATTTGTGATACTTTACATCTTAAACAAAAAAAGTTAATACATAGTTTTTAAAATTATAATATAGCTTTCAGTATTTTTTTAAGTGAAATAAATTAATTATTATAGATTAAAATATTAATATTCATTAAAAAAAAATACCAAAATAATCCATGTCATGTGTTTAACCCATCTCTTTTTTTTTTTTAATAATGAATGTCATTTCTTCACTATCTATAGGTCTCATAATTAAGTTTCTTATAATGAACCTATAAATATATTTTCTAAATTCTGTTTTCACTTACTTTAAATATTAAGACACGTGCTATTATTGATGATGCAAATTCAAATGTTTCGTTTTTTTTTTCTAATGGGAAATTTGTTATAATATATCTAAATTGATCATTCAAATTCTGTGTGTGGAAGTAGTTTTTAATTGATAAAAGTATATGTGGACATTTTGCTTTTACATATAGTTTGATATTTCTATTTTGGAAGTGATGTCGGCGGTCATTGGAGTCTTTTTACAAATGACTTAAGCCTTTAACTTATTATTTCTAAGAAAGTATTATTATTTATTTTTAAAATAATAACAATTAATAAAAAAGCTATAATTTTTTTTTAAATATAAATATTACCAAAAAAAATAAAATGTATATAATATATTTGACACATAATTTTAAAATATTATAATTTATGTGTGAAAAACTATTAGTATAATAGAAAATTGCAAGAAGTTTGGGGGGCCATGGCCCTCTCTGTACCTCCAAAGCTCCCTCTTCTGTTTCAATGTGATGTCTGTCCCAAAAACACTGGACAATGATTGCCACCGCACAGGGTGGTTTCCGGTCGATTCTCTAACATTGGTGTACTCTCCTCGAACAGCTGGCACGTAGATGAGATCGTCGTAGCCAACCACACTCGCCAATGCTGTCTTTTCACTGTTTGAAATCCTCTAGGGACAGCAACAAATAATATTGCTGTATCATCAAATTTCACTTCTTGTTGTACCAAGTTTAGAACACCGGTTTTCTTACGTTGTTGGCTACAGAACCAACTCATGGATTAGATATGATTAGAAGATAGGTCTATGTGTAATAATGTCAAATTGTTGTTAAATCATTCCATGCTCTGTGCGTAAATGGTTCCAAGTGAAGTGTGGGTGCAAAGAAAGAAGAAAGAAGCTTTTTTTGTTAGCAGTAATTCATCAAATTTTTTATAATTATAAGTGTTAAAAATTTATAATAATAATAATAAGGATAATAATAAATAAATAAACGTGAAGGGGTGTATTTAACTATTGATTAATTTATTGAGGTATTAATTATTTCTTACAAATTTATGCCAATCTGAAATCAAAATTAAAATTATCATATTATTAAATATTTAAAATATGATGTTATTTTTTAACATTATCATAAAGAATTCATTCTTATTAATGTAACTCATAATATTCTTAAAAAAAACAAGGAAAAAATATATTCACTCTAATAAAACTAATGCAATATGAAATACTTTTTTTCTCTCTCCCTCTTTATCCATCTCTATATATCATATGAAGTTTTCATTATTTGTTATAAGTTTGGAATCTAAATATATATATATTTTTTTAATTAAAAAATTATATATATATATATATATATATATATATATATATATATATATTATGTTGGAAGTTCTCCCTTTTTAAAAAATATTTTTTCTTAACCCTAAAGATTACATAAATAATTAATGTTGGAAGTTCTCACTTTTTAGAAAATGTTTTTTCTTTCATATTTTTATTTTCTTTATTATAGAACCATTATTTTTACATTTAAGACAATAACAAAAATAACTAACAAATTTTAAAAATTTTAAATTTAACAACAACCTACATAATACAATAAAGTAATATTATATCTTATAAAATATAAGTATATAAAAAACCTTAATGGGCTTTGAGTTATAAGTAGAACTGTTGTTAAATTCCCTAACTTAATATACATAATTAACTTAATAGTATTTAGGTAATAATTACTAATTTTACATTTTTTTATCAATTGTTACAATAAATTACCTTAATAATTCACATTTCATCCTATCATCACAATAATTGAAAACAATTTTTAATACATAAATATATTTTTAATAAATCATTTGAATAATTTAAACCAAATTTTTAGATGTAAAGAGATATCACTTGAGTAAAAATTCATCACATAAATCATAATTTTTAATAGTAAAGAGAATCGGTTTGATTTTTTCACATTTAAACAATGGACTTGAAGAACCAATGTTTTCTCTCAAACAACTTTTAAGTGCTTGAGTGATATTTTATGAATAGGATAGATCAATTTCTTGCTCAAACTACCAACTCTCAACTCTCACTTAGTGTTTACATACTAATCACTTATACTTAGAAAAATAGGTGGGTGAGCGTTTGAGGTATGAACATGAGCGTAACACCAAATTAATTATTCATTCATGGTGTCAAGTAACTTTTGAGTGATATAAATACATATTAGTAACACAAATTCAATTTCTACTAAAACTCAACTATTTCCTTTTAAATATATCCTTTTCAAATTTTTTTTCAAAACCAAACCTATTTTAGTTCAAAATGACTACTATTATTATAATTTATCATCAAATGTGAAAATTATAGTTTAAACCATTTTTTATACTACAACTATCAAATTTCAATAACATGTACACATCCATTATTCTATAACAATTCAATGCATTATATCGCAGAAACATTTTCAAATTTAAAAGTACATCAGGATTTTGATTCTCTATTCTAACCATTATTCAACAATTCAACTTATTTAATCAAAATATTGACAACATCAATATAACTAATAATTTAATTTCAAAATAAATCATCTCATTTAAACCCATAAAATCCAATATACTAATGTCAATATATATTAGTTTTCCTTAATTGTAGACTTTATCTCTTAATAAATTATACTTTTAGAGATTAGAGGGAATTTAGAAATCTTATAATTACGAATTTAAAATTTAGATTAGAAGATTTTTTTTTCAATTGATGATATATATATATTGGATTTCCAGAGTATGTGTAATAAAACAAAGAAGAGAAATAGACTAAAAACCTAAAAGAAACTTAAATTTTACTTTGCTAAAGATTATGTTCAGTAAGATGAGTTCACTCTTAACACGTTTTAGTCTATTGTTGAAAAAAAAATATTGTAACTAGAGAGAAATAACATAAATAATGTTTTAGAAAGATTTTAATTTTAAAAATAAATAAATAATTTATATGTATCTATAAATATAATATTTCTACCCTAAAACTCAATTATCATTATTCATTACTTTAAAGCTAATATTCTAATATACCTAAAAATTTGTACTTACATCTACATATGCATTAAATTACAAAATGAACTAATATATACTTTTAAATTACGGTCAACAAAAAAACAAATACAATTTTCTTTAAAAGAAAATGACATATATAATATGTTTGGTTGTTAAAATTTTAAAATATAATTATTTCCAAAGAATCTGATATATTTTATGATAACATATATTATTTGAATTTAAAAAATAAAATCATACATATTCACAAGAGTAATTTGGTTAGATAAAGTTAAAGATAATTTCAAACTTCACTAAAAAAAAAAAAACATAATTTTAAAATTCTTTATATTTTATCTCTTAAGTCCATATTACATTTCTTATATATTTTATTTAACTCAAACGTCTCAAGCAATTGATACATGCAACTAGAGATGTTTTATTATACATGAGTGATATCTTAAACACAATTTTTTTACATTAACTAAAATTGATGTTAAGCTAAATTATTTTTCAACCAACATTGATAAAAAGTAAATTAAAATTATTTATTAATGAAGTTAACAAGAGTTTCTCAACTAACATTAACATGTTTATTTTTCGACCAATATAATAAAATTATTTCTTTGATAAAGATAAACTAAAATTTTTAAATGACATTTATAAGTATTACTTTTTTAAAATTATTTATACACTGCAACACATTTATTTTTTAGTTTACATTTTTCGAGTTTTTTCAATGAAGTTTTAGGAGATATTAACAAAAGTTTTCTAAAAAAACTATATTAATTATTGATTATCGATGTCTAAAAATATTATTCTTTTATGAAAGTATAATTACAAAAAATATAATTTTTATATATTGATTACATATAATATATATATATATATA
>Ga0209489_107247_pt1 | contig 16766 bp, 9 predicted proteins | sample SiratrowhiteBW_FD_187527 | JGI IMG/M metagenome (GOLD analysis project Ga0209489, IMG submission 187527) | Root nodule microbial communities of legume samples collected from California, USA - Siratro white BW (SPAdes) (version 2) | ecosystem: Host-associated > Plants > Roots > Nodule | place: USA... | reverse complement strand
GAAAAAGAAAAAGAAATTACCAAAATGCTAAAATCATAAAAAAAAAAAAACAAATAGTAAACGATGGAATTTATGAAGAATTTTGGATTTCAAATTTCTATATTTTTTTAAAAAACATTGCATGATTTTCAAAAATTCTTTGATAAAATCTCTAATCCATAAAATAAAAAAAATAAAAATTTCAAGAATTTTTGACAACTACGGACAGACGAAATTGAAAATAAAATGTCAAATATAATAAAAAAACAAATAGTAAACCACAAAATTTTGAAAAAAAAATATTTTACATATCAATATTTTTTTTAAAAGAACTTTTAGAATTTTTCAGAAATTGTTAGTAAAATCTCTAACATTTCCAGTAAAAAACCACAAAAAATTCCATAATTTTTGGAAAAGTTAGGGTACGTGAAATAGAAAAAAAAATGCCAAAAATGCTAAAAAATTTAAAAAGAAATAGTACATGGAATTTTGTTGAAATTTGGAATTTCAAATATCTCAATTTTTTGATAAAATCTCGGATCCATACAATAAAACAACACAAAAATTTTCCAATTTTCATGAAAACCACAGACAGTTAAAATAGAAAAAAAAAGTTCAAAAAATACTAAAAAATTAAAAAAAGCAAATAGTAAACGATGAAATTCTGAAAAAGTTATGTTTTGTATTTAAAGAATCTCTATTTTTTTCAATAAAAATTGAAGAATTTTCCAAAATTCTCTGATAAAATCTATAATCCGTATAATAAATCACCACAAAAATGTTTAAAATTTTTTGACAAATTTGGATCGGTGAAATAGGAAAAAAAATTACCAAAATGCTAAAATCATAAAAAAAAACAAATAGTAAATGATGCAATCTATGAAGAATTTTGGATTTCAAATTTTTATATTTTTTTAAAAAACATTCCATGATTTTCAAAAATTCTTTGATAAAATCTCTAATCCATAAAATAAAAAAAATAAAAATTTTTAGAATTTTTTGACAACTACGGATAGACGAAATTGAAAATAAAATGTCAAGAATAATAAAAAAATAAATAGTAAACAGCAAAATTTTGAAAAAAAAATATTTTACATATCAATATTTTTTTAAAATCTGTAACGCTTCCAATAAAACATAACAAAAAATTCCATAATTTTTGGACAAGTTTGGGTACGTGAAATAGAAAACGAAATGCCAAAAATGCTAAAAAATTAAGAAAGAAATAGTAAACGATGGAATTTTGTAAAATTTGGGATTTCAAATATATCAATTTTTTGATAAAATCTCGGATCCATACAATAAAACAACACAAAAATTTCCCAATTCTTTTGAAAACCATAGACAGGTAAAATAAAAAAAAAAGATGTCAAAAATACTAAAAAATTAAAAAAGCAAATAAAAAACGATGGAATTCTGAAAATGTTTTGTATTTAAAGTATCTCTATTTTTTTTTAATAAAAATTGAAGAATTTTCCATCTCTGATAAAATCTATAATCCATACAATAAAGCACTACAAAACTGTTTAGAATTTTTTGACAAGTTTGGATAGGTGAAAAAGGAAAAAACGATTACTAAAATGCTAAAAGAATAAAAAAAAATAGTAAACGATGGAATTTATGAAGAATTATGGATTTCAAATGTCTATATTTTTTTAAAAAACATTCCATGATTTTCCAAAATTCTTTGATAAAATCTCTAATAAAAAAATAAAAACTTCTAGAATTTTTTGACAAATACAGATAGACGAAATTAAAAATAAAATGTCATCAATAATAAAAAAAATAAAAAACCAAATAGTAAACCGCAAAATTTTGAAAAAAAAAAATTTCACATATCAATATTTTTTTCAAAAAAACTTTCAGAATTTTCCAGAAATCGTTAGTAAAATCTCTAACGCTTCCAATAAAACACCACAAAAAATTGGATAATTTTTGGACAAGTTAGGGTACGTGAAATAGAAAACAAAATGCCAAAAATGCTAAAAAATTAAGAAAGAAATAGTAAACGATGGAATTTTGTGAAATTTGGGATTTCAAATATCTCAATTTTTTGATAAAATCTCAGATCCATACAATAAAACAACACAAAAATTTTCCAATTTTTTTGAAAACCATAGACTAGTAAAATAGAAAAAAAAAGATGTCAAATATACTAAAGAATTAAAAAAACAAATAGTAAACGATGGAATTCTGAAAATGTTATGTTTTGCATTTAAAGAATCTCTATTTTTTTCAATAAAATTGAAGAATTTTCCAGAATTCTCTGATAAAATCTATAATCCGTACAATAAAGCACCACAAAAATGTTTAGAATTTTTTGACAAGTTTGGATAGGTGAAAGAGGAAAAAAAGATTACCAAAATGCTAAAAGAATAGAAAAAAAAACAAATAGTAAACGATGGAATTTATGAAGAATTATGGATTTCAAATGTCTATATTTTTTTAAAAAACATTCCATGATTTTCCAAAATTTTTTGATAAAATCTTGAATAAAAAAATAAAAATTTCTACAATTTTTTGACATATACAGATAGACGAAATTGAAAATAAAATGTCATCAATAATAAAAAAAATAAAAAACCAAATAGTAAACTGCAAAATTTTGAAAAAAAACATATTTCACATATCAATATTTTTTTTAAAAGAACTTTTAGAATTTTCCAGAAATCGTTAGTAAAATCTCTAACGCTTCCAATAAAAGACCACAAAAAATTGGATAATTTTTGGACAAGTTACGGTACGTGAAATAGAAAACAAAATTCCAAAAATGCTAAAAAAATTAAGAAAGACATAGTAAACGATGGAATTTTGTGAAATTTGGGATTTCAAATATCTCAATTTTTTGATAAAATCTCGAATCTATACAATAAAACAACACAAAAATTTTCCAATTTTTTTGAAAACCATAAACTGGTAAAATAGAAAAAAAAAGATGTCAAAAATACTAAAAAATTAAAAAAACAGATAGTAAACGATGGAATTCTGAAAATGTTATGTTTTGTATTTAAAGAATCTCTATTTTTTTCAATAAAAATTGAAGAATTTTCCAGAATTCTCTGATAAAATCTATAATCCGTACAATAAAGCACCACAAAAATGTTTAGAATTTTTTGACACGTTTGGATAGGTGAAAGAGGAAAAAAAGATTACCAAAATGCTAAAAGAATAAAAAAAACAAATAGTAAACGATGGAATTTATGAAGAATTATGGATTTCAAATGTCTATATTTTTTCAAAAAACATTCCATGATTTTTCAAAATTCTTTGATAAAATCTCCAACACATAAAATTAAAAAAATAAAAATTTCTAGAATTTTTTGACGACTACGGATAGACGAAATTGAAAATAAAATGTCAAAAATAATAAAAAAACAAAAAGTAAACTGCAAAATTTTGAAAAAAAAAATAAATTTCACATATCAATATTTTTGTTTAAAAGATTTTGTAGAATTTTCCAGAAATTGTTACTAAAATCTCTAAAGCTTCCAATAAAACACAACAAAAAATTCCATAATATTTGGACAAGTTAGGGTACGTGAAATAGAAAACAAAATGCCGAAAATGCTAAAAAATTAAGAAAGAAATAGTAAACGATGGAATTTTGTAAAATTTGGGTTTTCAAATATCTCAATTTTTTGATAAAATCTCGGATCCATACAATAAAATAACACAAAAATTTTCGAATTTTTTTGAAAACCATAAACAGGTAAAATAGAAAAAAAAGGATCTCAAAAATACTAAAAAATTAAAAAAGCAAATAAAAAACGATGGATTTCTGAAAATGTTTTGTATTTAAAGTATCTCTATTTTTTTTAATAAAAATTGAAGAATTTTCCATAAATCTCTGATAAAATCTATAATCCATACAATAAAGCACTACAAAAATGTTTAGAATTTTTTTACAAGTTTGGATAGGTGAAAGAGGAAAAAAAATTAATAAAATGCTAAAAGAATAAAAAAAATAGTAAACGATGGAATTTATGAAGAATTATGGATTTCAAATGTCTATATTTTTTTGAAAAACATTCCATGATTTTCCAAAATTCTTTGATAAAATCTCTAATAAAAAAATAAAAAAAATAAAAATTTGTAGAATTTTTTGACATAAACAAATTAACGAAATTGAAAATAAAATGTCATCAATAATAAAAAAAATAAAAAACGAAATAGTAAACCGCAAAGTTTTGAAAAAAAAAATATTTCACATATGAATATTTTTTTTAAAAGAACTTTTAGAATTTTCCAGAAATCGTTAGTAAAATCTCTAACGCTTCTAATAAAACATCACAAAAAATTTGATAATCTTTGGACAAGTTAGGGTACGTGAAATAGAAAACAAAATGACAAAAAATACTAAAACATTAAGAAAGAAATAGTAAACGATGGAATTTTGTGAAATTTGGGATTCCAAATATCTCAATTTTTTGATAAAATCTCGGATCCATACAATACAAAAATTTTCCAATTTTTTTGAAAACCATAGACAGGTAAAATAGAAAGAAAAGATGTCAAAAATACTAAAAAATTAAAAAAGCAAATAAAAAACGATGGAATTCTGAAAAAGATTACCAAAATGCTAAAATCATAAATAAAACAAATAGTGAATGATGGAATTTATGAAGAATTTTGGATTTCAAATGTCTATATTTTTTTAAAAAGCAATCCATGATTTTCAAAAATTCCTTGATAAAATCTCTAATCCATAAAATAAAAAAAATAAAAATTAAAAATAATTTTTTGACAACTACAAATAGACGAAAGTTAAAATAAAATGTCATCAATAGTAAAAAAATAAAAAACAAATAGTAAACTGCAAAATTTTGAAAAAAAAAATTATTTCACATATCAATATTTTTTTCAAAATAACTTTTAGAATTTTCCAGAAATCGTTAGTAAAATCTCTAACGCCTCCAATAAAACACCACAAAAAATTCCATAATTTTTGGACAAGTTAGGGAACGTGAAATAGAAAACAAAATGCCAAAAACGCTAAAAAATTAAGAAAGAAATAGTAAACAATGGAATTTTGTAAAATTTGGGATTTCAAATATCTCAATTTTTTGATAAAATATCGGATCCATACAATAAAACAACACAAAAAATTTCCAATTTTTTTGAAAACCATAGATAAGTAAAATAGAAAAAAAAGATGTCAAAAATACTAAAAAATTAAAAAGCAAATAAAAAACGATGGAATTCTGAAAAAGTTTTGTATTTAAAGCATCTCTATTTTTTTTAATAAAATTGAAGAATTTTCCAGAATTCTCTGATAAAATCTATAATCTGTAAAATAAAGCACCACAAAAATGTTTAGAATTTTTTGACAAGTTTGGATAGGTGAAAGAGGAAAAAAAGATTACCAAAATGCTAAAATCATAAAAAACACAAATAGTAAACCATGGAATTTATGAAAAATTTTGGATTTCAAATGTCTATACTTTTTTAAAAAACATTCCATGATTTTCAAAAATTCTTTGATAAAATCTCTAATCCATAAAATAAAAAAAATAAAAATTTCTAGAATTTTTTGTCAACTACGGATAGACGAAATTGAAAATAAAATGTCAAAAATAGTAAAAAAACAAATAGTAAATCGCAAAATTTTGAAAAAAAAAAACTATTTCACATATCAATATTTTTTTCAAAGAATTTTTTAGAATTTTCCAGAAATTGTTACCAAAATCTCTAACGCTTCCAATAAAACACAACAAAAAATTCCATAATATTTGGACAAGTTAGGGTACGTGAAATAGAAAACAAAATACCAAAAATGCTAAAAAATTAAGAAAGAAATAGTAAAGATGGAATTTTGTAAAATTTGGGATTTCAAATATGTCAATTTTTTGATAAAATCTCGGATCCATACAATAAAACAACAGAAAAATTTTCCAAATTTTTTGAAAACCATAGAGTTAAAATAGAAAAAAAAAGATGTCAAAAATACTAAAAAATTAAAAAAGCAAATAAAAAACGATGGAATTCTGAAAATGTTTTGTATTTAAAGTATCTCTATTTTTTTTAATAAAAATTGAAGAATTTTCCATAAATCTCTGATAAAATCTATAATCCATACAATAAAGCACTACAAAAATGTTTAGAATTTTTCACAAGTTTGGATAGGTGAAAGAGGAGAAAAAGATTAGCAAAATCCTAAAGAATAAAAAAAAAATAGTAAACGATGGAATTTATGAAGAATTATGGATTTCAAATGTCTATATTTTTTTAAAAAACATTCCATGATTTTTCAAAATTCTTTGATAAAATCTCTAATAAAAAATATTAAAAAAATAAAACTTTCTGAAATTTTTTGACATATACAGATAGACGAAATTGAAAATAAAATGTCATCAATAATAATAAAAAAAAACAAATAGTAAACCGCAAAATTTTGAAAAAAAAAATATTTCACATATCAATATTTTTTTCAAAGATTTTTTAGAATTTTCCAGAAATTGTTACCAAAATCTCTAACACTTCCAATAAAACACAACAAAAAATTCCATAATATTTGGACAAGTTAGGGTACGTGAAATAGAAAACAAAATGCCAAAAATGCTAAAAAATTAAGAAAGAAATAGTAAACGATGGAATTTTGTAAAATTTGGGTTTTCAAATATCTCAATTTTTTGATAAAATCTCGGATCCATACAATAAAACAACAGAAAAATTTTCCAAATTTTTTGAAAACCGTAGACAAGTAAAATAGAAAAAAAAAGATGTCAAAAATACTAAAAAATTAAAAAAGCAAATAAAAAATGATGGAATTCTGAAAATGTTTTGTATTTAAAGTATCTCTATTTTTTTTAATAAAAATTGAAGAATTTTCCATAAATCTCTGATAAAATCTATAATCCATACAATAAAGCACTATAAAAATGTTTAGAAATTTTCACAAGTTTGGATAGGTGAAAGAGGAGAAAAAGATTACCAAAATCCTAAAAGAATAAAAAAAGAAAATAGTAAACGATGGAATTTATGAAGAATTATGGATTTCAAATGTCTATATTTTTTTAAAAAACATTGCATGATTTTTCAAAATTCTTTGATAAAATCTCTAATAAATAAAATTAAAAAAATAAAAATTTCTAGAATTTTTTAACATATACAGATAGACGAAATTGAAAATAAAATGTCAAAAATAATAAAAAAACAAATAGTAAACGACAAAATTTTGAAAAAAAAAATATTTCACATATCAATATTTTTTTCAAAAGAACTTTTAGAATTGTTCAGAAATCGTTAGTAAAATCTCTAACGCTTCCAATAAAACACCACAAAAAATTCCATAAGTTTTTGACAAGTTAGGGTACGTGAAATAGAAAACAAAATGACAAAAATACTAAAACATTAAGAAAGAAATAGTAAACGATGGAATTTTGTGAAATTTGGGATTTCAAATATCTCAATTTTTTGATAAAATCTCGGATCCATACAACACAAAAATTTTCCAATTTTTTTAAATACCATAGACAGGTAAAATAGAAAGAAAAGATGTCAAAAATACTAAAAAATTAAAAAAGCAAATAAAAAACGATGGAATTCTGAAAATGTTTTGTATTTAAAGTATCTCTGTTTTTTTTTAATAAAAATTGAAGAATTTTCCATAATTCTCTGATAAAATCTATAGTCCGTACAATAGAGTACCACAAAAATGTTTAGAATTTTTTTGACAAGTTTGGATAGGTGAAAGAGGAAAAAAGATTACCAAAATGCTAAAAGAATAAAAAAAAAGTAGTAAACGATGGAATTTATGAAGAATTATGGATTTCAAATGTCTATATTTTTTTAAAAAACATTCCATGACTTTCCAAAATTCTTTAATAAAATCTCTAATACATAAAATAAAAAAAATAAAAATTTCTAGAATTTTTTGACAACTACAGATAGATGAAATTGAAAATAAAATATCAAAAATAATAAAAAAATAATAAAAACAAATAGTAAACCGCAAAATTTTGAAAAAAAAATATTTCACATATCAATATTTTTTTTTAAAAGAACTTTTAGAATTTTCCAGAAATCGTTAGTAAAATCTCTAACGCTTCCAATAAAACACCACAAAAAATTCGATAATTTTTGGACAAGTTAGGGTACGTTAAATAGAAGACAAAATGCCAAAAATGCTAAAAAATTAAGAAAGAAATAGTAAATGATGGAATTTTGTGAAATTTGGGATTTCAAATATCTCAATTTTTTGATAAAATCTCGGATCCATACAATAAAACAACACAAAAAAATTTTCCAATTTTTTTGAAAACCATAGACAGGTAAAATAGAAAAAAAAAGGATGTCAATAATACTGAAAAATTAAAAAAGCAAATAGTAAACAATGGAATTCTGAAAATGTTTTGTACTTAAAGTATCTCTATTTTTTTTAATAAATATTGAAGAATTTTCCAGAATTCTCTGATAAAATCTATAAACCGTACAATAAAGCACCACAAAAATGTTTAGAAATTCTTGACAAGTTTGGATAGGTGAAAGAGGATAAAAAGATTACCAAAATGCTAAAAGAATAAAAAAATACAAATAGTAAACGATGGAATTTATGAAGAATTTTAGATTTCAAATGTCTATATTTTTTTTAAAAAACATTCCATGATTTTCCAAAATTCTTTGAAAAAATCTCTAATACATAAAATAAAAAAAATAAAAATTTCTAGAATTTTTTGACAAGTACAAATTTTTTAGGTTTCACATATCTCAATTTTTTGATAAAATCTCGGATCCATACAATAAAAAAACATAAAAAATTTCCAATTTTTTTGAAAACCATAGACTGGTAAAATAGAAAAAAAAAGATGTCAAAAATACTAAAAAATTAAAAAAACAAATAGTAAACGATGGAATTATGAAAATGTTATGTTTTGTATTTAAAGAATATCTATTTTTTTCAATAAAAATTGAAGAATTTTCCATAATTATCCGATAAAATCTAAAACCCGTACAATAAAGCACCACAAACATGTTTAAAATTTGTATTTAAAGTACCTCTATTTTTTTTAATAAAAATTCATGAATTTTTCAGAATTCTCTGATAAAATCTATAGTCCGTACAATAAAGCACCATAAAAATGTTTAGAATTTTTTTTCAAGTTTGGATAGGTGAAATAGGAAAAAGAGATTACGAAAATGCTAAAAAAATAAGAAAAACAAATCGTAAATAATGGAATTTATGAAGAATTTTTTATTTCAAATGTCTATATTTTTTTGAAAAATATTCCATGATTTTTCAAAATTCTTTGATAAAATCTCTAATCCATAAAATTAAAAAACATAAAAATTTTTAGTTTTTTGTGACAGGTACAGATAGACGAAATTGAAAATAAAATGTCAAAAATAGTATAAAAATAAAAAAACAAATAGTAAACGGCAAAATTTTGAAAAAAAATTTATTTCACATATCAAAATTTTTTTTAAAAGAACTTTCAGAATTTTCCAGAAATCATTGGTAAAATCAGTAACCCGTCCAATAAAACACTACAAAAAATTCCATAACTTTTGGACAAGTTTGAATAGGTGAAATAGAAAACAAAATGCCAAAAATTCTAAAAACATAAAAAGGAAATAGTAAACGGTGGAATTTTGTTGAATTTTTGGATTTCAAATATGTGAATTTTTTTTGAAAAAAAAAATATAGTTTTACAGAAGTTTTTGATAAAATCTCAGATCCATACAATACAACAACACAAAAATTTGAAATTTTTTTTGAAAACTGTAGACAGGTAAAATTGAAAAAAAAAAGATGTCAAAAATACTAAAAAATTAAAAAAGCAAATAGTAAACGATAGAATTCTAAAAAGGTTTTGTATTTAAAATATCTCAATTTTTTAATAAAATTTCAAGATCTTTCCAGAATTCTCTGATAAAATCTATAATCCGTACAATAAAGCACTACAAAAATGTTTAGAATTTTTTGACAAGTTTGGACAGGTGAAATAGGAAAAAAAGATTACGAAAATGCTAAAAAAATAATAAAAACAAATAGTAAACGATGGAGATTATAAAGAATTCTGGATTTCAAATGTCTATATTTTTTAGAAAAATATTCCATTAATTTCCAAAATTCTTTGATAAAATCTCTAATCCATAAAATAATAAAACATAAAACTTTCTAAAATTTTTTGATAAGTACAAATAGACGAAATTGAAAATAAAATGTCAAAAATAATAAAAAAATAAGAAAACAAGTATTAAACCGCAGAATTTTGAAAAAACAAAATTATTTCACATATCAATATTTTTTTAAAAGAACTTTTAGAATTTTCCACAAATCATTGGTAAAATCTCTAACCCTACCATTAAAACACTATAAAAAATTCTATAATTTTTGGGCAAGGTGGGATAGGTGAAATAGATAACAAAATGCCAAAAAAATAAAAACAAAATAGTAAATGATGGAATGTTGTTGAAATTTTGGATTTTAAATATCTAATTTTTTTTTGAAAAAAAAACCATAGTTTTGCCGAATTTTTTGATAAAATATCAGATCCAAACAATAAAACAACACAATTTTTTTTTTTAAACAATAGACAGGTAAAATAGATAAAAAAGATGTCAACAATACTAAAAAATTAAAAAAGCAAATAGTAAACGATGGAATTCTTAATAAAATATCTCTATTTTTTAATAAAAATTCAAGAATTTTCCAGAATTCTCTGATAAAATCTATAATCCGTACAATAAAGCACCATAAAAATGTTTAGCATTTTTTGACAAGTTTCGATATGTGAAATAGGAACAAAAGATTAACAAAATACTAAAAAAACAAGAAAAACAAATAGTAAACGATGGAATTTATCAAGAATTTTGGATTTCAAATATCTATATTTTTTAGAAAAATATTCTACGATTTTCCAAAATTCTTTGATAAAATCTCTAATCCATAAAATTAAAAAGTATAAAAATTTCTATAATTTTTTGACAAGTACAGATAGACGAAATTGAAAATAAAATGTCAAAAATAATAAAAAATAAAAAATGAAATAGTAAACTAGCAAAATTTGGAAAAAAATAATTATGTCACATATATATATTATTTTTAAAAGAACTTTCAGAATTTTCCAGAAATCGTTGGTAAAATCTCTAACCCATCCAATAAAACACTACAAAAAATTACATAATTTTTGGACAAGTTTCGATAGGTGAAATAGAAAACAAAGTGCGAAAAATGCCGAAAAAATAAAAAAATAGTAAACGATGGAATTTTGTTGAAATTTTGGATTTCAAATGTCTATATTTTTTTGAAAAATATTCTATGATTTTCCAATTTTCTTTGATAAAATCTCTAATCCATAAAATAAAAAAACATAAAAATTTCTATAGTTTTGCAGAAGTTTTTGATAAAATCTCGGATCCATACAATACAACAACACAAAAGTTTTAATTTTTTTTTAAAACCATTGATACTTAAAATAGAAAAAAAGATGTCAAAAATACTAAAAAATTAAAAAAACCAATAGTAAACGATGGAATTTTGAAAATGTTTTGTATTTAAAGTATCTCTATTTTTTTAAATAAAAATACAAGAATTTTCCTGAATTCTCTAATAAAATCTATAATCCGTATAATAAAGCACCACAAAAATGTTTAGAATTTTTTGACAAGTTTTGGATAGGTAAGATAGGAAAAAAAAAGATTACCAAAATGCTAAAAAATAAAAAAAAAACAAATAGTAACCGATGGAATTTATGAAGCATTTTGGATTTCAAATGTCTATATTTTTTAGAAAAATATTCCATGATTTTCCAAAATTCTTTGATAAAATCTTTAATCCATAAAATAAAATAAAAATTTCTACAATTTTTTGACAAGTACAGATAGACGAAATTGAAAATAAAATGTAAAAAATAATAAAAAAATAAAAAAAAACAAATAGTAAACCACAAAGTTTTGAAAAAAAAATTATTTCACATATCAATATGTTTTTGAAAAGAACTTTTACAATTATCCAGAAATCCTTGGTAAAATCTCTAACCCTTTGAATAAAACAATACAAAAAATTGAATAACTTTTGGACAAGTTTGGATAGGTGAAATAGAAAATAAAATGCCAACAATGCTAAAAAAATAAAAATAAAACAATAAACGATGGAATTTTGTTAAAATTTTGAATCCCAAATATCTCAATTTTTTTTGAAAAAAAAACCATACTTTTGCAGAATTTTTGATAAAATCTCGGATCCATATAATAAAACAATACAAAAATTTTAAAATTCTTTTGAAAACCATAGACAGGTAAAATAGAAAAACAGATGTCAAAAATACTAAAAAATTAAAAAAACAGATAGTAAATGATGAAATTTTGAAAATATTTTGTATTTAAAGTATCTATATTTTTTTTAATAAAAATTCAAGAATTTTTCAGAATTCTCTAATAAAATCTATAATCCGTACAATAAAGCACCACAAAGATGTTTAGAATTTTTTCACAAGTTTGGATAGGTGAAATAGGAAAAGTAGATTACCAAAATGCTAAAAAAAAAACATATAGTAAACGATGGAATTTATGAAGAATTTTGGATTTCAAATGTCTATATTTTTTAGAAAAATACTCCATGATTTTCGTAAATTCTTCAATAAAATATCTTATCTATAAAATAAAAAAACATATAAATATCTATAACTTTTTGACAAGTACAAATAGAGGAAATTGAAAATAAAATGTCAAAAATAAAAAAAAATAAAAAAAATAGTAAACCGCAGAATTTTGAAAAGAAAATTATTTCATATATTTATATTTTTGTAATAGAAATTTTACTATTTTCCATAAATCGCTGGTAAAATCTCTAACCTTTCCAATAAAACATTACAAAAAAATCCATAATTTTTGGACACGTTTGGAGAGGTGAAATGGAAAAGAAAATGCCAAAAATGCTAAAAAACTAAAAAAGAAATTGTAAACGACGGAATTTTTTTGAAATTTTGCTTTTCAATTATCTCAATTTTTTATGAAAAAAAACCATAGTTTTGCAAAAAAATTTTATAAATTATCGGATCCATACAATAAAACAACACAAAAATTTTAAATTTCTTTTGAAAACCATAGACAGGTCAAATAGAAAAAAAAGATGTCAAAAATACTAAAAAATTAAAAAAGCAAATAGTAAACGATGTAATTCTGAAAATGTTTTGTATTTAAAGTATCTCTATTTTTTTTAATAAAAATTCAAGAATTTTCCAGAATTCTCTGATAAAATCTATAATCCGTACAACAAAGCACCACAAAAATGTTTAGAATTTTTTCACAAGTTTGGATAGGTGTAATAGGAAAAGTAGATTACCAAAATGCTAAAAAAAACAAATAGTAAATGATGGAATTTATGAACAATTGTGGATTTCAAATGTCTATAATTTTTAGAAAAATATTCCATGATTTTCACCAAAATTCTTTGATAAAATCTCTAATCCTTAAAATAAGAAAACATACAAATTTCTATAATTTTTTTACAAGTACAAATAGAGGAAAATGAAAATAAAACGACAAAAATAATAAAAAAACAAATAGTAAACTGCAGAATTTTGAAAAAAATATCATTTCACATATGAATATTTTTCTAAAAATAACTTTTAGAATTTTCCAGAAATCCTTGGTAAAATCTCTAACCCTTCCAATAAGACTCTACAAAAAATTCCACAAGTTTTGGACAAGTTTGGATAGGTGGAATAGAAAAAAAAATGCCAAAAATTCATAAAAATGTCTAGAAATTTTTGACAAGTACAGATAGACGAAATTGAAAATTAAAAGTAAAAAATATTAAAAAAACAAATAGTAAACCATAGAATTTTGAAAATAAAAAAATATTTCACATATCAATATTTTTTCTAAAAGAACTTTTAGAATTTTCCATAACTCATTGGTAAAATCTCTAACCCTTTGAATAAAACTCTACAAAAAATTCCATAATTTTTGGACAAGTTTGGATAGGTGAAATAGGAAACAAAACACCAAAAATGCTAAAAAAATAAAAAAGAAATACTAAACGATGGAATTTTTTTGAAATTTTGGATTTCAAATATCTGATTTTTTTTTAGAGAAAAACCAATAGTTTTGTAGAAGTTTTTGATAACATCTAGGATCCATACAATAAAACAACACAAAAATTTTGAATTTTTTTTGAAAACCATAGATGGGTAAAATAGAAAAAAAAGATGTCAAAAATACTAAAGAATTAAAAAAGGAAATAGTAAAGGATGGAATTCTGAAAATGTTTTGTATTTTAAGTATCTCTAAAAATTCAACAATTTTCCGGAATTCTCTGATAAAATCTATAATCCGTATTTTGGTTTTCAAATATCTATATTTTTTAGAAAAATATTCCATGATTTTCCAAAATTCTTCGATAAATCTCTAATCCATAAAATAAAAAAAAACATAAAAATTTGTAGAATTTTTAGACAAGTACAGATAGACGAAATTGAAAATAAAATGTCAAAAGTAATAAAAAAATAAAAAAACAAATAGTAAACCGTAGAATTTAAAAAAAAAATATTTTACATATCTATATTTTTTTAAAAGAACTTTCAGAATTTTCCAGAAATCGTTGGTAAAATCTCTAACCCTTCGAATAAAAAACTACAAAAAATTGCATAATTTTTGGACAAGTTTGGATAGGTGGAATAGAAAACAAAATACCAAAAATGCTAAAAAAATAAAAAAGAAATAATAAACGATGGAATTTTGATGAAATTTTGGATTTCAAATATCTCAATATTTTTTGAAAAAAAAAAACCATAGTTTTGCAGAATTTTTTGATAAAATATCGGATCCATACAATAAAACAATACAAAAATTTTAAATTTGTTTTGAAACCCATAGATAGGTAAAATAGAAAAAAAAAAGATGTCAAAAATACTTTAAAATTAAAAAAGCAAATAGTAAAGGATGAAATTATGAAAATGTTTTGTATTTAAAGTATCTCTATTTTTTAAATAAAAATTGAAGAATTTTTCAGAATTCTCTGATAAAATCTATAATCCGTACAATAAAACACCATAAAAATGTTTAGAATTTTTTGACAAGTTTGGATAGGTGAAATAGCAAAACAAGATACCAAAATGTCAAAAAAAAAAAATAGTAAACGATGGAATTTATGTAGAATTTTGGATTCCAAATGTCTATATTTTTTAGAATAATATTCCACGATTTTCCAAAATTCTGATATAATCTCTAATCCATAAAATAAAAAAACATAAAAATTTCTAGAATTTTTCGACAAGTACAGATAGATGAAATTGAAAATAAAATGTCAAAAATAATAAAAAAATAAAAAACAAATAGTAAATCGCAAAATTTGGAAAAAAAAATTATTTCACATATCTTTATTTTTTTTAAAGAACTTTTAGAATTTTCCAGAAATCATTGGTAAACTCTCTAACCCTTCCAATAAATCATTTCAAAAAATTTCATAATTTTTGGACAAGTTTGGATAGGTGAAATAGAAAACAAAATGTCAAAAATGCTAAAAAGATAAAAAAGAAATAGTAAACGATGGAAATTTGTTGAAATTTTGGATTTCAAATATCTCAATTTTTTTGAAGAAAAAAACTATAGTTTTGCAGAATTTTTTGATAAAATCTCAAATCCATATAAGAAAACAATACAAAAATTTTATAATTTTTTGAAAACCATAGATATGTAAAATAGAAAAAAAAAAGATGTCAAAAATACTAAAAACTTAAAAAAACAAATAGTAAACGATGGAATTCTAAAAATATTTTGTATTTAAAGTATCTCTATATTTTTTATAAAAATTCCAGAATTTTCCAGAATTCTTTGATAAATTCTATAATCCGGACAATAAAGTTCTGCAAAAATGTTGAGAATTTTTTGACAAGTTTGGATATGTGAAATAGGTAAAAAAGATTACAAAAATGCAGAAAAAATAAAAAAAAGCCAAATAGTAAATGGTGGAATTTAGGAAGAATTTTGGATTTCAAATGTCTATATTTCTTAGAAAAATATTCCATGATTTTTCAAAATTCTTTGATAAAATCTCTAATCCATAAAACAAAACAACTTAAAAATTTCTAGAATTTGTTGACAAGAACAGATAGACTAAATTAAAAATAAAATGTCAAAAATAATAAAAAAATAAAAAAACAAATAGTAAATCGCATAATTTGGAAAAAAAAATTATTTCACATATCTATATTTTTTAAAAAAGAACTTTTAGAATTTTCCAGAAATCGTTGGTAAAATCTCTAACCCTTCCAATAAATCACTTCAAAAAATTCCATAATTTTTGGACAAGTTTGGATAGGTGAAATAGAAAACAAAATGTCAAAAATGCTAAAAAGACAAAAAAGAAATAGTAAACGATGGAAATTTGTTGAAATTTTGGATTTCAAATATCTCAATTTTTTTGAAGAAAAAAACCATAGTTTTGCAGAATATTTTAAAAAAATATTGGATGCATACAAGAAAACAACACAAAAATTTTACAATTTTTTGAAAACCATCGATATATAAAATAGAAAAAAAAATTAAAAAAGCAAATAGTAAACGATGGAATTCTAAAAATATTTTGTATTTAAAGTATCCCTCTTTTTTTTAATAAAAATTCAAGAGTTTTCCAGAATTCTCTGATAAATTCTATAATCCATACAATAAAGCACCACAAAAATGTTAGAATTTTTTAACAAGTTTGGATAGGTGAAATAGGAAAAAAGGATTACCAAAATGCTGAAAAAATTAAAAAAACAAATAGTAAACGAGGGAATTTATGAAGAATTTTGGATTTCAAATGTTTATATTTTTTAGAAAAATATTCCATGATTTTCAAA
>Ga0209489_107246_pt1 | contig 16769 bp, 5 predicted proteins | sample SiratrowhiteBW_FD_187527 | JGI IMG/M metagenome (GOLD analysis project Ga0209489, IMG submission 187527) | Root nodule microbial communities of legume samples collected from California, USA - Siratro white BW (SPAdes) (version 2) | ecosystem: Host-associated > Plants > Roots > Nodule | place: USA... | reverse complement strand
TTCTTTTCTTCATGAATCTTCCCATCTATCATTTTCTTCATTCTTTTTCACCTGAAATTTCACAATAATTGAGATTAAATTATTTCCTTTAACTCAGGACTCAAAACATATATTTAAATCCAAAAATTTTAAAATTGGGAGAAATTACTATTTTAAATAATACTAAAACCCATACGTGGTACTTATCATCTCACCAAAATAATTATTATCAAAATGCACTACCATATATCTAAGAGCAACAAACATCACACCACTGTCTCATGTTAAAATATAAACTTTTTTCCTTCATAAATATAAATGTATTATGGGTTGCTTTATTTTTAAATAATATTATAACTAAGCTATCTTTTAAAATTTACACTTTTCTTCCTTGGTGATTTAAGTATTATTTTAAATTATAGAATTTTCTCTTTTATATAATAGATGAAAATCATCGCACTATTTTTACGCATTCTAAAAAAAAAAATCAAATACTTTTTACTAAAGACAATTTTTTCCCTGAAAAAAAATATTTCATAAAATTTGTACACTTTTTTTACAAAAATATGTATGCTTTTATCTTATTGGATGTTATAATATAAATGTAATAATTACTTATCTATCAAATATCATTTTTAGCTTATTTATTTTTATACATACGGACAAAAAACATATTTGATTCAATATTTTAGGAATGTTTGATAGAAGTACAAAATTTAATTTCTTTATAACATGAGAAAGTTGTTTTTTCATGTATGATTTCCTTTTTAAAATATAATATGTTCTGAAATGAAATTTAGTTATATTTTATGAGAGAGATTGTTTCCATGAGAATTTAATTATTCTCGCTTAGCTTCAGGGAAAATTATCAAATATAAGTATATAATTAATAAATTAAAACTAAAAAAAAAGTGTGGATAGGAATTATGATTAATGAACTAACTACTAACTAAATGAGTAAAAGTGGGGTGACGTGTGAGCAAAAGTTGGTAAAAAGAGATAATGAAATGTTAAGTATAAGTAAAAGTAGTCGATTAGGTCTTAAAAAGACACCTGTCACTGTTTATTGAAGGGAGAAGCTTTATATGACCAAAATATTATTTATTTTCATATTTTTTTTAACAGATCATCAAATGGGTTTGATAATGTATAGTACCTCAAATCTATTAAATAATATATTATTGAATCCCAGTGTAAACAAATCCTACCGTAACATCTCATCTCAAATAAAGAATGTACAAAAGATGGAATACCAATGATGACCTCTTTATTTTACTCCGTGCCTTTTATTATAGGACAAGCATACTATAAATCCCACTTTCGTTAACGGGTCCAATTATAATCTTACTGTTCCCATACGTACCAAACACACTCTTCATCTTTGTTACTAAACTACAATTGACTTTGTTTTCTACCCTTGTTTTGGTAGGTGTAAGTTGAAACTTTACCATGAAATGTTCGTTTAAATGGGCCAATGTTTTAAGTTCAACATCTGCTTGGTGATGATAAAAATAAGAATGATGACGCATTGAAATTTAAGTCCGTGTGCAAATCATAATAGGTCTACATACAAAATTTCTTCGACAATAAGATGGAACGCAAGAAAATTTTCATGCTCCAAAAGAATTGCGAATGATGAAGCATTAGTATGAATCCGAATTAAATTTTATAATTTGCTACCGGCATTGGACAACTCAAGAAAGTGATACGAAAGCCTAGAGCATAATTACACCTCCATATCAAAGTGGCAATGCCTCTTATAATAATTTCAGTGATGTTTTTATTGGACTTTTATCATACATCTTTCGGGCTCCGTAGGGACATACCATATCCAAAATGAACGTGTGGCCGAAACTGGTTCTTCAATGTGAAGGCCCGGAAAATGTGGTAACATTCCCAATGGAAATCATTAGAATTTGTCTAAGGTTTTGTAAACGATTAAATTGATAGCCATACATACATACATACATGTTTAGATTAATTCAATGATGAAAGCTTAGCATGGTCAAAAAAACAAGATTAATGATGAAAGTGAGGGTTTAATGTTCATTGTTAATCCCATTAGCTAAACCAAGCTGCATAATTATGTGTTAAACATTGAAACGCATGGTGTCTGTGGTTTGTTTGGTTAGATGTCAAGAGTTCTTGAGTGGTTATTAATTCTCATTATTGAAACTCATGTCGGTCATAATATTACACGTCATTATTCATGAAGATAACCTCAGCACCCCATTTATCACTTGAACTACATGAAAGTGAGTAAAAGAGAAAAAAAAGAAAAGTGATGGGTAGTTAATCTTGCTTTTAAGGGAGATCCAATTTTCCTTCTTTTTTTTTTGTGGGTACCATATGTGTGATTTTATCATTTATTTAGTTTGATTATAAATGTATATTGTGTATAATTTAATTCAAAAAAATGGCAATTTTCTAACTTATCAACTATGATCACATGTTACAAATAATTACCGCACTCCTGAATTTAATACATTCTATTTTAGGTTAAAAGTAAAGTTTCCTTGTTTTTATGATAGTTTACGTAATGACTTTTATAGTGACCTCTATTGTTACTCATTAATTATTTTGAAACATAGAAAACTCTATTTTTAAAATTATGAATTATTTAATGAAATCATTACACGTAAATAAAATAAATTAACTTCCTTATTTTTTTGTTAAAAAAAACAAAAATACAAAGATAGCAATATTGATATCATGGGCCGCAAGTATTATTACACACATTCTCATACGGGCCTCATGAAACATTTGGTCGATAGGCCCGGCCTTGGGTGTTGGCAACTGCTCCTACTCTCCACTTTTGCTAATTACACTTCCTTTTGCATCTTTTATTTGAAATGATATATTTAGCCTTATTTTGTCTTTTTTTTTTCATGTTTCAGTTTTGAAAAAAAAAATGTTGTTACAAAAATGTTAATAGAATAAAAAATGTTCCTAATATAAAGGGATTAATTTAAAATAATATAGTTTGATTAGGTGTGGAGTGATAACGACAGAGGTGACAGAGATGGTTCGTTCAAGAAACTTCCGAGAGGGAAGAATTGAGGGAGGGAAGAAAGAAGGGAAATTAGCAATAATAGCAGTAATAGCAATAAATCTTACTCTCGTTTGGCCGAAGCCAAAATCCAAAGAAGGAAACAAAGAATGGTTGCTTTCAACGGCGATGAAACTGCCCCCTTCTTCGGCTTCCTGGGCGCCGCCGGGGCCCTCGTTTTCTCCTGCATGGGTGCGGCGTACGGCACGGCGAAGAGCGGCGTCGGTGTTGCCTCCATGGGAGTGATGAGGCCGGAGCTGGTGATGAAGTCGATTGTGCCGGTTGTGATGGCGGGAGTGCTCGGCATCTACGGCTTGATCATCGCGGTTATCATCAGCACGGGCATTAACCCTAACGCAAATCCGTACTATCTCTTCGACGGCTACGCTCATCTCTCTTCTGGTCTCGCTTGCGGTCTCGCCGGTCTCTCCGCTGGCATGGCCATTGGTATCGTTGGCGACGCCGGTGTTAGGTATATATTCTCGTTCTCTACTCTCTTTTCGTTACTTGTTCAGTTTCTTAGGTATTCACTTCTGTTCCTGTCCGTACTTACTTCACTTTGGTTGTGTTCCCTGCTTTTCTACTGTTTTTTCAATTTGTCATGTCAAGTTCAATTATCGATGATCTTCTTTATCGAATTGGATTGCAAAATAAGAATTTATTCAATAATTAGGCAGAGTATGTATGTTGACATGTAATTTGGATGCTTGTGTGAGGTACTTTGTGTATTGTATTGGTGGAGTGGAAGCGTTTATTATCCCTGCTTGTTGTGATTGCAAATTTGATTTTGGTTCAATGTGAGTTTGAAGTAACGTTTCGGAACTTTTTCTGCTTTATTTTAAAAGCAAGTTTGTTAGAAAAGACTTAGGGTTGGGTGTGTTTGTATGTTTACTATTTATTTGGGCTTATCTGATCTGTTAAGTGTTTGAGAGAGTTTGTGAAAATATGTTATGATTTTGTCGTATGTTGCTTTCTGCTTGTATAGCTTATGAAAACAGCTTACAACTTGTATGAAAATAGTTTAACCCAATTTCCTCTTTGATAATGGAAACAGCTTTAACGTATGTAAGCATTTATTTATGGTGCTTAATTAAGTTGTTTATTCGAAGGAGTCAAATTCTCAACCCAATGGAAAAACTACATTTTGTTCTGTTTTTTTGCTTGTAGTCTAACATGCTTTTTGGCGCCTAATAAATTTTAGTTAACTAAAGGTGAAAAGATCTTGACTATGAGATCAGTGTTTTCTGTTGTTAAACATGATTGTGAGGCCTTTAGACGTGTATCCGAACATGCTGGTAGTTAGTTTGGACTACAGCAGCAGACTTCTTTACTGATGAAATTGATTTTCAATTTGTTCTGCGTGGTTGAAAGTCTACAATGAAGAGATATCTATCATGGCATGATACAAGGCAGAAATTGGGAAGTACTTGTCTGTTGTCGATTGAATTTGAAGTCCGAAAATTATCTAATGCTAGTATCACCATTGCTGCTGCTGCTTTCAATATTTTGACGGCATGTTCACTGAGATTGCTTAACTTCTACTGGATAAATTTGTATAATCTCTATTGCACTTTATTGAATTTGCCATGCTGAAAATGGACTGTTCTTTGTAGAGCAAATGCCCAACAGCCAAAGCTTTTTGTTGGGATGATTCTGATTCTGATCTTTGCTGAGGCATTGGCGTTGTATGGTCTCATTGTTGGCATCATCCTCTCTTCCCGCGCTGGCCAATCCAGAGCTGATTAGTATGATATTTCACGTTGCTTAGAGCGCTTAGAACCTTGTATTATATGGTTGATGTGGCGAAGGACTAGGTATTGGTAAGAGTGTTGCTTTGTGATGCTCTTCATTCAGTTTATTCAGAAATAAAGCGTCCAAACGATATCGTTGGCCATTTATTGTATTTAATTATGCTATTCAAACTAAATTATAGATATCTGAAATAAAACATGTGTGTGTTTATTTCGATAACGTTTAGCCATTTGACACTTCAGCTTTCTCTCTCTCTCCACAACCCCAAAACCTTATTTTATGGCTGTAATGAGATATTAAATTTCAATTTGATTTCTTTTGTAATAATCTTGAAAATTATGGACATGTCTGACCCATGATGACTGTCTTAATAATTCGTCTAATTACGTTGGATAAAAGGCTGGTTTGTTAAGGAAAATACATTTAGGGGTGACCCTAGATTAGTGTGGATCGGGATTGTAGAAAAAGAGAATGATTGTTTGATTGAGAGTGCCAAAATTTTCTGCTAGTTTAACTTGAACTAATCGAAGCAGACTCATGTTGGACCAGGTTATAGCTTTGGTTTGGTGTATTTTGTTTAAAATAATTGTATAAATAGAATGAGATTTTGAAATGTAAAATTTCAATTTGTACAAGTACAGCTTACATATGGTATCGTAGGTACGTTAGGTGTTTTCCAATTAAATTTGGAGTTTTACTTTAGTAATTAGTACTTCATTAAATACATTTGTATATTACCTAGATAAAACTCTAAAAATGATTGGGGAACAGCGTCTACGGTGTTTATGTTATTAGATGTAAATTTTCTCCTAATAAAAATAGAAGAAAATGAGAATAAAATAAAGTTAAGGTAGGAGGGTTGGAGTGTTTGAATTTGGCAATGCACAACTAAACAAGATCCAGAGGTTGCAACCTGTGAACTAATATGGTTTGCCATGGGTTAAACTGAGTCGACATACTTAACCTGCGAACCAGACAAGTTGAAGCCAGGTTTTCATATTGCAAAATTTACAACAGCTAATAAAATGCTATTAATATATATATATATATATATATATATATATATATATATATATATATGTGTGTGTGTGTGTGTGTGAAAAATGTTATTAACTTTTATACTTTATATTTTATCCAATTTAATTAATCAATTCATGTTGAACTGAGTTGGGTTAAAAGAAGTTCCTTTAGTACATAGTTGGATTAAACTCACCTAGTTTTAGTTCAATGTGTAATAAACTAATTTAGTTTACTTTGACAACCTAATAGGATTGGAGGATGGTTAGAGGTTATTTTTTTCCTTACTTCCATTATCTCTTCATTTCTTCAAGCACTTCCAGGGGTTTAGAAATGTCTAAATGGTTTAAGTGTCACATTCTTTTATTTCATAATTTGAAAATATACTTTAAATTATATAATTTAAAATAAATTTTTAGATCCAAAAATGTCTTACATATTTTACAATCTAAATATGTTTCTAAATTGTAAAATTCAAAATATAATTTGAAATTTTGGATTGCCCACTTTATAACCCATTTTTGTAATTCAATACATTTCTAGGTTATGTAATCCAAAAATACATTTACTAATTACATAATTCATAATCTTTCTAATCCTAAATGATTTAGACTTTTTTCACAAACTTGTATGACCCATTTGACCCACACACGGTAATAGTTGGATTGCGTTTGGTCCAGTAAACGAGAGTACAATCGGTGATGGGCATCCATATAATATGAAAATTCAATTATGCACTTTGTAATTTAAATTAGAAAATGTACAATTCAAAATATTAAAGATATATCTTTAAATATATAATTTGAGATCCTTTTTTTTTATTTCAAATTATGTATTTCATAATATATTTTTCGTATTTTATATATACATTCCAGAATACATCTTTTACAGTTTTGAACAACTAATTTCAAGCATAACTAATTTTAAATAATCATTTTTGTATTTTAAATGTAATTAATTCTTTAATATGAAGGGTTTTTTAACAGTAACAATATTTACTTAAAGTAAAGCAAAGTAAGTTTGTCATAAATCATTACAATATCTCATTAATTAATGATTAAAAGTTTTATATAATAAATTAATACTTTTAAAATACAATATATAAGTACATTATAAAACTGTATATAAGAATTGGAATTATGTCCTTGTTTCATATAGTACTTGGATATTTGTTTCATATAGTAATTGGATATTTGATGTGAATGAGACCCTCATCTGTGATGCTATTGGCTAACTGCAATGTATCTTGGGTTTGGCTAACTGTAATGTATTTTGAGTTTCGTCTTATGTAAAGTACTTTTTGACACATGTTTATATAATCAATCCTACATTGTAAAACGTAACATCGATAATCTTTCTGAATATATCCTATATTGAAATGACATTGAATATTTAAAATATTAAAATAAATAATTGTAGTAAAAATAACAATAGATACATAATGATATAAATTATTCACCAAATAAGCATGCTCCTAGTGTGATGTCGGTCATGTCTAACCATCATTCAAACTATGTGGACGACGATATGACAATATAGAAGATCGATCTCCATCCGTTCCGGTTTGAGGAAGTATGTAGTGGTATGACACTGATTATAGAAATTAATGACAACTGGATGAACTATTATTCAGTTTTCATTTTCAAATCAAAATGATAATATGATGAAATTTGTCCGATTTTCATAGTTCAAATCGAAAAATTAATCCGTTCACCGTCAAGAATGCCTCAAACCCTAAATGAGATAAGTAAGGGTTTCAAGCCTAATAAGACTTCATATTCACTATTACTCCATTGTTATTCCAAGGCTGGCACTGTCAAGGGGATAGAGGCCATTGAGAAAGAAATTTATGATGGTCATGTCTAGATTTGCGGTTTGAGCGTTATTGACGGTAAATAGATTAATTTTTCGATTTAGACTATAAGAACCGGATGACGTCCCATCCGATTATCATTTGAAAAAAAATAACAACCAGATGAACAGACTATCTAGTTGTCATTTGAAAAAAATAAAAACTGGATGGCCTGCTGATCTCAGTTATTAATTTTTTTTCAAATGACAACCAAATAAGATGTCATTCAGTTCTTATAAATTTTCATAAAGACAATCGTGGTATTAAATTTTTTTTATTAAGGTACAGGAATAACTCATCTCACAATAATTGATAAACGTTGAGGAGGAAGATATTAGACTAAAAATATTTAACAAACTACACAAAGGATGTAAAATCATTATCCATTACACTGGGGTCATTTTTATTATCTGACATCATCTTTATTTTTCTTAATTTGGTCATTTTTATTATCTGACATCATCTTTATTTTTCTTAATTTTTTCTTCCTTGTTGTACTCATCCCATGGGTAAAACATTCAGTGAGTTGGCTTTTTTTGTTGTTTGTGCAACTTTAACATACGATGCTTTTATGAGAGTAACATACAAAATTTACAACAGGAAAAAAATTGTACGTTCCTAAGTGGTACACTGACATAACACTTGTTGTATATTACGCAAATGCACAGCAGTAGTGGATAATAAGAGGGGAAAAAATATGGTTTATCTCTTCAATTTTTTTTTTTATAAATAGATACTTTAGATTTTATTTTGGTTCTATTTAATCTTTAAAATTTACTCTCTATGTAAATGAATGCCTTAAACTTTTATTTAGCTCATCTTTATATTTATCTTTTTTTTTTTGTACTTAAACACCTTATTTTCAATATCATCTCAATTAATAGTTAAGATTTATCAATTTTGTAAGTAGTTTCCTTTTTGAATTAGGATTACATTATTTCATCCATTTATTTATTTTAAGTTTCAAACTTTTTTAAAATTAAAACATAATAAAATTTTAAAATTAAAAAAAAAACAAAAGAATATTTTAATTGTTCTTAACTTTTTTTCTAAATTCACATTTTTGTTATGTTTTAATATATGAAAAAAATGAATTATAGAATAAAAATTAATAAAAGAACAATTTGTAAAAGGGATGAGTTTGAATGAGTTTATAAAATAATCATTATGATTTATGCGCTTCAAGACACATGTGTTACCATAAAAGACAAATAATACAAGACAAAAGCGAGGCTATGGAAAAACTTCATAAGATCTAGGTTGCATGCTCTACATGTAATATCCATTTAACTTAAATAATGTCAATTTGATTTTAAAAGAAAAAACAAGCACCACTGTGATAGAGAATGTGGAAGTATATTATGTAAATCTTATCATTTAATACTAATTATTCATCTAGTATAAAAAGAAATTTTTATTATAATTAAATCAGAATAAATAAATAATTTAAACAAGACATAAAATTATAAATTAGAAATGCAAATCTTAATTTGCAAAAAATTATAAATATAAAAATACTTAATTATAAAAAGAATTTATAAGACTAAAGAAAAAACACAACAAACTTGAATATTCTAACAAAATAAGTTATCTTCTCTCTTGCTTAGAGTAAACACAAAATGTTTACAAGTAGTAAAGTTAATTTTATCTGCCACTCATTTTCTAGTTTTTTATCCTACAAATCATTAAAGAGATTACAAAATTCAAAAATTTGAAAGGACCCTTAACGGTCACTAGACAGTATTAAGAGTGGTGCTGTGTCCCTTTACTCTCTCTCTCTGCACTGTCAGTCAAAGTGTATCTTACATTACAGATCCTTGTGCACATTTAACATAATTGATTATTGCACTACTTTATATTATATAAAAATGTTGTACTACTTTTCTTTATAAATTTTTATAACAGTCCCATCTGTGGAGAATCTTGGTATCTTGATCCACTACCACATACTGATACACAGGTACCATAGACAAAGAAAAAAAAAAGGATTTAGCAGCAACTTGGACTCACATAGTTACACCCACATAACCAGATCCAATCACACCAAGAGGAAGGTTCTTTAATAGCAAAAGCAATTTCAAAAATTATGAGAAAAAGAAAAAATATCTCTCTCCTCTACTCTTGAATCTCCCAAATACATGCCCAGTGCCCCCAGAAAAGTCCTAAAGCAAAAAAATGGTAACCAGGCAGAATCCAATTCAAAGAAAAAAATGCCGGATATGATGATGACCCACCAAAAAAGGTTCAAGAGTTGTTGAGCCGTGGGCCAATTGGCCAATCATAATGTAGCCTTTTCTCTTTTCCAATTCTTTCCACTAAACAAAAAAATAAATAAACAAATCTAAAATAAAGACAAATAATAAACTAGAATTGATTAGGGCACCAGAAAAAGACACATGGCGCACCAAGGGAGAATACTGAATTCTACATGTCTTTCAAGCTGCATGACCAGATAGCTTACACCAAAAAACAATGCACTACTGCCCTTGGGAACAACGTGTACCTCGGACCCCACAATGTTAACGGCTACATCATTCAACTCCGTTGCCGGAACCTGCGCCAAGACCACATGACCATGTCAGAAAGACCAGGTCCGTTTCGTAGAGGGAACAATACCAATTATGTGCCGTTATTTTGGCGGGAAACATAAAGTGAGACCCACCTTCTTGTCCTCACTCATTCCTCGGTATCCCAAACCACTCTGTATTTGTCATAGACGTTGACTAACTTAGAACTCGAGAAAGTGAGATAATGATACACACGCTTCATCATGGGGTTCCCACCTCTCCATCTACGAGTCCGGCACCACTTTGAAACAAACCGTGAAAATGGCCACCAAAAATGGAAAAGGTGTTACCTTTCCTCTTTTTTTCTTCTTCAGTGAAAAAGAATCCGGCAGAAATAAAAACAAGTTAATAAAAAAAAAACAGGGATAAAGAGAACTGTTTTAATAATCAAAGCAACTAAATGTTAAAGTTGATGGTGAAAATGTGCGGTTTTGGATTAGGCCGGAGAAGGTTGGGAGGTGGGATCCGCTGAGGATGGGATATCTGGACCAACTCGGCAGCCTTCAAGCATGAAAACAATGTCAGACATGGTTGGTCGATCAAGAGGGTCAGGTGCTGTGCAAAGTAACCCAACTTTTACACCCAGTAAAAACTCTTCCCACTCTGATGATTCAGGGTCCAACTCAAGCAAACCCGGTTCTAAAAGCTCTGTTATTTGACCCCTTTGCAGTTGTTTTTTTACCCACTTCACTATGTCTTCATCCTGGGTGAACATGACGGGTCGTTTTCCAGTCAGCAGTTCCAACAACACAATGCCAAAGCTGTAAACATCACTCTCCTTTGTAACTTCCCCGGTTAAGACTGCTTCTGGAGAAACGTAACCCACCGCCCCAACTGATGCTGAAGTTGAGGCTTCGCCTGGGGCCGTGGCTACTGTTAGCTTTTCTAACCCGAATTCTGATAAATGGGCTTCGAAATCTGCATCGAATAGGACATTTTGTGGTTTCACGTTGCCGTGGACCATTGAGGATTGGTGTAGGAAGGCTAAACCACGGGCAATGCCCAGTGCAATGAGGTGTCGCATTGGCCAATTCAGAACGTGGCCATCTTGATGAGAAGCTTCTTGGAGAAGGGTTGCGAGGTTTCCATTAGGCATGTAATCGTAGACTAGGAGTCTCATGTCCGGTGGCCCAGCATAGTAACCTCTGAGAACTGTTAAATTTCGGTGCTTCACTTTGCCTAGTGATTCGGCCTCTTTTCTAAACATGTTTTCATCCAATGATCCATCTTGGAGCCTGCGAATGGAAAGGACCATTCCATCGTTGTAACAGGCTTTGAACACTAAGCCATACCTTGTTCTGCTCAGCACGTTCTCTTCGTCGAATTGTCTTGTTGCTTCAATGGTCTCAGCAAGTGTAACTTTGGTGTTGAACATCACTAGTTTTGGTCCCCCACTCTCAGTGCTGCTACGACCTCCACTTGTTCCAGAACTGGCTCTAGCGGGACTCTTTTTCTTTTCACCCGATACTCCCTGCTTCAGTCTTTTACGCCATCTCAGTAGACTGAACAAGTAGAAGCAGCAAAACAAAACCAGTACAAAAGCTCCACAAGCAATGAGAACCACAAGCACAATCATCCTCTTTCTGTCCTTACCGTTATTTATATCTTCGCATTTCGTATTCAATGGCTTCCCACATAAACCTGGATTATCTGCGAATACATCGGGGTTACTGAACCGAGATCCCAATGTTGGTGGTATCTCACCGTCCAAGTTATTTCCCGAGACATTTAAGAACACTAAACCGGGAATCATAGAAAGATTGCTTGGAATTTCCCCACTCAAGTTATTAGCAGAGAGATCTAGCATTGTGAGGTTTGATAGATTCCACAAGGACCCAGGTATATCCCCGGAAAGATGGTTGTGATCCACCAGCAAAGTGGTTAGCCCCGAGCATTTGGAGATTTCCTCAGGCACATCCCCAGTTAAATTGTTTCCACTCAAATCAAGCACTCTCAAAAGGGTGAGACGAGAGAGATCAGCAGGAATGCGACCTGCCAGAGAGTTTGATGCAAGCTCAAGAATTTCAATACCGGAGCAGTTTCCCATTTCCGAAGGGATTGCTCCTGTAATGTCATTATTAGACAAGGAAAGAACAAGCAAGGAACGAAGAAAACCATAATTTTCAGGAATGTTCCCGGAAAAGGCATTACAACTGAGATTAACATACTGCAAACTCGTCAAACTGCTAAACCCTTCAGGCACATCACCAGATAACTTGTTTTCCTGCAGTGCAACAACTTGCAAACTGGGCAATCCTGAGAGCTCAAGCGGTAACTCTCCAGAAAGATTCTGTTTGCTCAAGTCAAGCGTAGTTAGCTTGAAAAGATTCCCCAAACTAGAAGGAATTTTTCCAGAGAAGCCATTGCCACTAAGATTGAGAACCATCAACTTATTCAAATTCCCAATACTCGCATAAACTTGACCCGTAAATTTGTTTCCACTAAGGTCCAGCATCGTCAAATTGTTCAATCTCATTATCATCTCGGGCATACTTCCATTCAACCTGTTATCTCTCAAACTCAACGTTTCAAGATATGAAAGGTTTCCAAAACTCACCGGAACAGAACCAGAGAAGTGGTTCCCACCGAGAGATAGCACCCTCAGCCCCGTCACATCACCCAAAAACGAAGGAACTTCTCCGCCAAACTCGTTGCCTTCAAAATCAACGACACTTAGGAACCTACATTTCTTCAGTTCCACCGGAATGGTACCGGTGAAGGAATTATTAGCCATCTTCAACTCCTCCAACTTCGCAAGGTTTCCTATTTGAGGCGGAACCTCCCCAAAAAGTGCATTGTTCGACACATCAAGCACCGTTAACGTGGTCACGTTGGTCAACCACAACGGGAACGTGCCTCGTATGCGATTGTGCTGAATATCCAAAACCTGAAGAACACTGATACACGTGCTCATCTCAGGCCCCACGAAATCCACGAAACCGTTGAAACTGAGTTGAACAATCCGCAGCGACGGCGCGTGGACCGAACCGTTGCAGAAAACAGAAGCTGGAATGGAGCCGGTGAAGTTATTATGAGAAAGCGACATCACCTGAAGTTTCGGAAGCGCCGAAATCGCCGACGGAATCACGCCGGTAAGCGCGTTTCCTTCCACGCTCAGATGCAGAAGCGCGGAGCAATTTGCGAGCGCCGAAGGAAGCGTTCCTCCGAGGAGATTGTGGTCCAGCCAGAGGTACTGCAGCTGCTGAAGCTCCCCGAGGCTCGCCGGGATCTCACCGGAAAACTGGTTATACGACAGGTTTATCAACTGCAGCTGATAGAGGTTCGCTAGGGAGCTCGGAATCTCGCCGGAGAAGGCGTTCGACGAGAGGTCGAGGGCTTTGAGGCCGAGAGGGAGAATGCCGGGGATACTACCAGAGAGGCGATTCAGCGCGACGTTGAGCATCTGAAGGCCGGTGAGGTTGGCGATCTCCGTCGGAAGTTTACCGGTAAACGAATTATCCTGCAGGAACAATGACCGTAAGAGCGTGCATTTGGAGAGCGACGAAGGAATGGTTCCGTTGAAGTTGTTGGAACGAAGGCTTATCTTGCGTAGCATGCGCAACTCGGAGACACGGTCACTGAGTCTGCCACTGAGTTGAAGGCGAGGCAGGCGCAACTCCGTGACTCGGTCATTGGTGCACGCTACTCCACGCCAGTCGCAGGGTGCCGCCGGCGACGTTGGATCCCAACCGTCGAGAGCTCCGACGGGGTCGTGAAGGTTGAGCTTGAAGGACGTCAAGGCTTGGATCTCCACAACAGTAACGGCGCTGCGATCGGCGCACGTTAAGAGCGGTGCGTACAACACCAGGAGGAGAAGAAGAACAGGCATGGGAATGCGAAAGGATAGTTTTTGCTTTGTGGGTAATGATAACCGCTGCAGAAGCAATGAGTGAAGCTATGAATAATAGGGAGAAGAAGAAGTTTGAGAAGGGTATGATTGGGTGTTTAGCTTAGCAGGGTGTGCAGTTGTGGCGTACATTAGCACACTGCACAGTGAAACTAATAAGGAAGAAGAGAGTGTGCGCGTATTCTCCAGATTCCGTAAAACAACTCTCCGTTCTTATTTGTTATTTCTCTGTCTCATACATGAAAACACAGTTTTGTTTACATAACGCCATAAGAGCACCCCTTTCTGTCTTTTTTTGTTTCTGTTCCTTCTTCTTTAATATTTTATTATCTCTGTCTCCCTCTCTCCTCTCCAATAACTATAACCATTTGAACAAACCCTTTTTCAAAACACCACTCTCTCTGTGCTGGTCTGAGTTCTCCTGGGACCCTTGGGTCTACAAACTTTTTAACTTCATGTGATGTGATATGGATTCAATCATTCACCCTTCTTTTCCATTTTTTTATGTTCCTTTTAATCAATATTATAAGTTTTAGTTTTTATAATATTAAGTACATTAATAGTTATTATACTAATGGAAACAGTAATCAGATTTTAAATTTTGAAGACAAATAGAATTTGACAACAAAATTAATAGATAAAAGTTTATTATTTGATTTTTATCCCTTGTTAGTTTGTGATTTTAGATTTCGATCTTATCTACCTGAGCCATTGTCTCTTTTCTCTTGGGGCCATTCAGATGAAAACGGACGAATGGGGAAGAGTTTGGCTTTTCATGTTGGCTTGGACATATTATTTTTCTTCCTCATGTTTCGCACTTTATAGTTTCACCCCTGCTTAGGTTTTTTTTTTCTTTAAAAAGTTTAGAAAGCTATGCATGGTTCATCCCCTTTCAACCCACTGGTCAAGTTTGGCACTGTTACTTAGGCTTTTGAACCTATTTAGCCAAAAAAGTTATGGTGAGAAAGTACAATAAAGGCTTTTAATCCCAGACAGTAAATTGAATTAAGGTCAATCAATAATTGGGTGGACCACCACAAAAAATCCCAGTCACACTGATACTCCAGTTGAAAACTTTGACAATGTAAAGACAAACCGTTGCAATAATTTTAGTGAATGCAGTGTCTTTAGACATTGGATTACAACTATTTTAGTAATTAAGGAGAAAATAAGGAGGGGGAAAAGAAGGAAAGAAAAAGGGTGCTATTGAATGCTCCATTGAGCTACAGCAGGCATTATGCCAACCAAAAAAGGTTTCACTGTAACAACATGATCCTCCATTTATAATTATGTACTAATTGTACAGTGGTCCACCCTGAAATAAGTGCAAGAAATTTATCACAAGCATGCTAACTGGTTTACTTATACAGTGAGATGGGTGAGAAATGGGTGAGAATTAGAATTTAGCCATGCCTTCAAATACAGCTTTGTATTGTTGCGGTGTTAAGAAATTGCCGTGCCATATCCTGCGGAATTTGGATTCTATTTAGATTTTTTTGTGTAATATATCAAAATCGTGTGTCTTGAAAGTGCTCTAGAAAGACAGCTTCACAAAAGTCCAATAGAGGATTTGGATCCCTGCGTGGCTAGTGGTAGAGGGCAGGCACAATCTTTGCAACTATAAAGGGCATTCAGTTTTAGCTATGTTTGTGTTTGAATTGAATGGAAAAGGGTAACATTTTTTTCCCATTTCATGGACCAACAAAGGCACACACAACATACAAATTTCATTAAAATCTTTGCCAATGCTAGCTTGTCAACATTAAATTAGACTGGACCAATTTCTTTACGTGTTTGTTGATACTTATTGGTTTTCTGTTCAATCTTGTTTTCTTTTATTGTTTTTTGTTTGATTTATCTTCTTTTTTTTTTTTCTTCAGCCTTATATATTATCTAGGTATGTGTTATGTATTCATTTATCTGCTATATGAAATAGAAGTTTATTATTTTCTTCTTTTTGTTCTTGTTTTTTTTTATTGTGTTAAAATCAGTATGGTATGGTATCAAAAGGATATTATTTCTTTGTGGCATGAGCTTTTCTTTTTTATTTCTTTCATCTTTAGTTTTTCTTCTTTCTTTTATCTATGATCGAAATATCTAGAGATTCCACATTAGATCCAATCAATTTCTTTTTATAAAATCATCCCTCATATCTTTTATTTTTCCCTCTCAATTCTTTTATCATAAAATTATACTACTTAGAATTGTGCTACATTGATAGTTTTATCCGTGAAAAACAGGATTCCGTTTGTTGATGGTTATCTTTCAAAACTAGTTACTAGTATCACTAGTAAAAGAATATATTTTACATCTATTATGAAAGACATTACATTAGTTTCAGAACTAATTATAATACAAACGATATAAAAAGTCTAGATTCTAAAATCGATATAGTATATGTATATACTACATCGGTTGATAAATTATCAATATACAATATCAATTATGAAATTATGAGAGCGTTTATAACCTATGCAGTATCTCATTTAATAGAATGAATGAAACTGAGGCATTAGAGGAGATATTACATCATCACTTATGGCTCTCAATTCCCTACTACATCATTTGTTACTCACAACTAATGTAATATCTCTAATTAAAAAGAAGTTATGGGTTGATATATTGTTAATCCATATAAGGAAACACTACAAAAAATTACAGATTTTTTTGACAAGCATAGATATGCGAAATACAAAAAAAAAAAAA
>Ga0209489_107241_pt1 | contig 16776 bp, 7 predicted proteins | sample SiratrowhiteBW_FD_187527 | JGI IMG/M metagenome (GOLD analysis project Ga0209489, IMG submission 187527) | Root nodule microbial communities of legume samples collected from California, USA - Siratro white BW (SPAdes) (version 2) | ecosystem: Host-associated > Plants > Roots > Nodule | place: USA... | reverse complement strand
AAAAAAAAAAAAAAAAAAAAAAAAAAAAAAAAAAAAAAACTCTCTTGAGAAGCCATGCTATGCTATGCGAGTCACCATCATAACACCGACCACGACTGAGGGTCACTTCTAAGTAATTGACTTTATAATTTTGTTTTGTATCTGTTAATTGTGGCTTTCATGTTTTTAAGTTGATATTTCATATGCGCACTACTTTTATTACAAATAAAATAATTTAGACCTTAAAATCACTTAGCAAAAAAGCAATAAGGACAAAATTAAGTGCTAAATCAAAATTCAAAATATCACAATTTTATATAGAAAATTTTAAATGACTATTATTATGTATTTTTATAGTACACAAATTTTCCTCAATTAAGGGGTTCAAAATTTTGAATATCTACTTCACTTAGATAAAAAAAGGTAAATTTTGATTGTGATTTATGTTGAGTTTTTTGGGAGAAATTTATTGTGAAGATTCAATAATAATGAGATATAATTAAATCTACGTAAAGAATTAATGTTACTTTTAATCTAAAATTTTAAGATAATGAGTTTTTGAATATTTTTAGTGTATGATGTTTAATTTTATCATTTATACTTAGTGTGAAATTAAAACTTATATTTAAATTCTTAAAAATTTAATAACATAATTTTAGGAGAATTATCATTCTCACATGAATTTTTTTTTAATTGATTTAGTTGAGAATATATATTTGATATTCTGACTAATTTTTTTCTTCAATCATATAGATGAGAATCGGGATAAATTAAATTATTATTATTTTAAAAAACAATTTCTACATTAGTTCTAATAAATAATTGATGTAGAAAATGTCATTTTATATTTATTCAAGTTAACAATAACAACTTTAGGAATTAATTCACCTTCTACATTTAGACAAATGTGTGTAAGTTATCTTGATTTCTATGTCGATTCATATAATTGATTTAACATGTTTAATGAAAAATGACTAAAATAATTAATATGAAAAGTGGTCTTTATATTTCATCTCTCCTACTTTCGATATTTAGCCTATGTATTCTTATCAACAAAGGAATGGTGTGAATATATATGTTGATAATGTGTCATTGGATACATTGATTTGCACTTATTTGATAAGAAAGTTTAATGGATTCCTCAATGCAAATTATTATCTTTATTTTGGTCAAAGCAAATGCATTGACATGTGTAAAAGTGTTGAATAAACAATATAATCAATCATGTTGTACACATAATCAATTATGTTGCAAAAATAATAATTGGTGTTTTAAAGTGTGTAAGCATCCATGATTAATCGTAGGATATTCATAATGGATTATGTATAATCACAACCCATATTGTGTCACTCATAAATGATTATAGGTATTTTTAATTTTTTATTATAAATAAATAATTAAAAATAATAATTTAAATTATCATTAACAAATAAATTATATCAATTTTCACTTATTTTCATTATGTTTTCTATAATTTAAACAATTTTATCTTCTACTATATTTTTTTCTTCCCTTTTCATTATCTCATTTCTCAACCAGCAATTCAAACAAATCATTAAATTGTTTTTCTCCTCTCTCCCCCTTTCAACCTCTTAGTCGGCTCTAACTCATCACATCTAGCCCCATAATCTAGTGGCTAGAGATAGAGTGACGTGAACGGACCCACCTATCCACATATTTTTCTTAAATTAAAATGAAAAATAACTTAAAAAATTATAGTTTGGTATTATATTATTTAAAAAACCTAAATATATAACAATATTGTAAATATAATCATCAATACTTATAAATTAAATTTCAATTATTAATTAAAATAAGACAATTACATTTTCATGTATAAAAATAATAATTATTTTAATTTATTTCATTATATATATTAATTAACTATTTTAAAAAATATTTACATAATTAAGTATGCTTTAGACATATATTAAAATGATAAACAAAATTTAAAAATGGACCAAAATTTTTATTATTTTATATTAAAACAGGTCAAACTAACGTGTATTGTCACCCGTATAATTACACTTATATTAAAATATTAAAAGAAATTAAAATTATACAAACCTCAGAGATATCAACTATAATTAAGTTACACTTTAAAGGAAGATGATAAACTATAATCGGTTTAGTAATAAATTATTTGGGTGGCATGTAATTGTAAACCGAAAACACATTAAAAGAGCTTAAAATAATTTTCTTCAAGAAAATATGTTTATTATTTTTAAAATATTGATATTTAATTTCGAAACATTTATTACTAATTTACAGGACCTTTAACTTTATATCATGTTAATATATAGATTACTGGTTTTAAGTAATACGTGTCTTTTTTTTTTTCTTTAAGTAGGATTTCCTGAATTTGAATTTTGTTTAAAATAATCCTTAAAAATGTCTGGTAACAGAGTAGTTGCAAATTTACCCAATCCTCCTGTTAGTTTATCACTGACTCATGAGATTTTCGAAAACACTGTTTTCCCTAACCTGATACACACAATGAAAGGGAAATCTTGGTTCATCATAGTTTAGGAGGATTCCTCGGAGATAATTTGTTTCTGACAAAAATTATCATAGTTCAGATTTCGAAAACACTGTTTTACAATTGAAATTAGTCAGTGACATGTGTTAAAGGTTAAGTAGTATTAATTATCAAGATGAAATTATAATTTGAATTAAAAAATATCTATGATAGTGATGAAGTCAATTGGCAGTGACAGTTTCCAAAGTTACCTTTCAATTTGCGTTAAAACTTTTCTCTGGCGTACCTAAACTAAAGTAAAGGAAAAGTGTGGCCAGTTCAAAATAAGTTAGTGCATTCCCAAAATGCATTCATAATAAACTTTTTTTATTGGCAAATGAATTCATCCTTTAAAGGAGAGGCTAGGGAAATAAATATTACAACCCTTTTGTATGAACTTTTCTTTCAAATAGGAGAATTCTTCCAAGTAGTGACATAATCCAAGGATATGCTTGGTCGACATATTTTTAGTAAAAGTATTCAATATCATTAGTCTTTTATAACAAATAATATTCTTTAGAATTAGATAAATATTCATAATTTTTAATACCTTGAATTTTTCTGAAACCACCTAGAATCAAAGCATTTAAACATGTTATATCTCATAATTTTGTTGAATGAATTTTGATCACAGAATATTTTTCGTGATTAATGGATTGAGTTAGTTTTGTATAATTTTAGTGTGAAGTTTTGAAAAAAGGTATGTATATATTGCACGATAACCTGACTAGAATAATTTTTATGATAGAATTTAAAAATATTATTAAAGATCTCACGTCAACTAGAGATAGAATGTTTTAATAGTTTGTAAAGTAAGTGTAACCCTCAATTTACAAAATCTATTTTTATAACGATCAGTTAAGCGTAAAGTCCAATTCTTAATATAATATTAAAACTTATTCTATCAAAATTGTTTGGATCTATTACATTACCGACTAAAATAGACGTATAAAGATCACAACAGCTACAAATATGTTTTTTTTTTCTTATAAGTGAATCACTTTACTTTAAAATGATAAAATGATGAAATCACAAAAAGAAATATCATGTCATCGAAAACCCAATGGAAAGAACTTTATTTTGCTTTATGAAAGTTTTATGGTATATGTAGATCTTTAGGGCAGGGCTTTATGAAAATGTAAATATCATCGACCCTTTCTAGCTATATGGAGCAAATGGCGTATTGTGCTTACTATTTCCTTCTGAATTCCTGTGCAGCACATTAAATTTCCACTCAGACAGCACTATTATCAAATTTGGATGTTATTAATTAGTTCCCCGACAATGCACAAGCAATTGAGCAGAATATCAATGTTGTGTTATATACAAATAGTCAACAATAACATGCCAAACTCGTACTATTTTGACAACCCATGTGTGTGCTGAGATTTCGTGCCTTACTTGAAGGATGCAGCATATGCTCATACATGCAAATGAAGTTATGTTAAACTATATATCAATTGGTATTTTAGATACATACTCAATGAAAATATTATCCTTATCTTTTATTATAATTTTCTTACCTGCTCTACGACAAAAGTTTAGGCTTTTGGTCCACTTTGGAATCAAAAGTCGTAGCAAGATATACTCAGAAAAACCCTTGTTTTCTTACAGAAATTCTTCATTCCTATGGAGTAACATTAATTGACATGCACGTACAGAATTTAGAGTGTATCAGAAGTGCATTGATGGTAACATGGAATTCTTACTTAGACGCAAAGGATACTTCTTTGGTTTTGGATAGTGATGTGTAATTGCATTGCACCCATCTCCAATAGCTATTCACTTTTGTGGTTGCTTTTGTTGTAACTTTGGAGTTTTCGGTTAATGGTTTTAGCCTGTAAAACTTTTTGAGGCTGTATATAATTTCTTTTCTTGTGTTTATGTGCATCTTTAAATAAATTTATGTTTGATATTTTAAATCACAATAAATGGATGACTTTTTATACCTTTAGTTCATGGTGAAACATTAAAAATGTGTAAGAAAAGAATTTAAAGAAAATTGACAGAATTTGATGAGAAGTTAATGTAACTCTCTCTTTATTACACTCACTTTTGTGCATCTTCTTATTTTAAGTCATGTCTTAAGAAAATGAAAGGGGAAACCATTGGGACCACTAGGTGTTGATCAGATAGGCAAATTGTCCATTTGAGAGACTTAAGATATAGAGGTCAATACCCCCACACTGATTGATTGATTGATTGATTGATTGAGATAATGTTCATTTTAAATAGAGAGAGAGAGAGCCCACGTTATTTTCTTTCATTTATTTAACAATTTGGTTTCTTTAGGGCTTACACCTTTTGGGTGCATTATGAAAATGGGAATTACCCCCACTGATGCATATGGTGTCCACAAAGGAATGGTTGGGAGGACAAAGGTTCCCCATTTATGGGGTTTGGATGTGCTCTCCATGACATCGACCACCAGTGTGAAAGGTTTTAGCAAACCTCTTTTGAGGATCTTTTGGCCAACTTTTGCTACCTGATAAAGAAATTTAAAATAGTGTGATTATTTTGGGTGTTTAAGATTTGTGGGAGGAAGATGTTACCCAAATTTATCGTCTGGTTGCGTGCAACATCGACATTACGACATTATTAAATGGGACCACGGCATGAAGCAAGACACATTATCCGGCATCATGGGTGCTTCAATTCGGTCCATCCACCTTATAGCCGCATTAAATTATGATCCTGTTGCTACTGGACTATATCAAACTCTCACAAATCAAACATTAATGGTCTTGGATCTATACTTCCATTTTCATATTTGGATTCGGTTATAGTACTGTGCAACTTTTCTTTCTTTCGACCCCAAATTAATTTGTGCTACCTAATCAATAATGACATGGTCTCCACTATTCTTTTCTTTAGCCCAATTGAAATAAGAAGCCCAATAATTACGAACATGTTATGTGCTTTATCTAGCTAGACATGCAATATATATAAAATTAGGAACGTGTTATATATAAAATTTAGAGGTAACTTTTTTTATAATTTATTTTTAGTACCTTAATTATATATATATATATATATATATTGAAAAAGACACAAGTTTTTTTATCTGATGGAAGTCTGACATATAGACATTGTATGAGTGCAGGATCATATTAGCTTTTAAAGAATTTATGTTTTTCCTGTGTTTCTTTAAAGATGAGTTTCAATCGTTCAAGTAATGTAGGTGGATGTGGGCTTAATGTCAACCAATCTGGGAAAAAATATTATCATTTTAATCCACTCAATCCTAACCTAACATATCAATACTTAGATTTAAAAATAAAATAAAAAATTATTGTCCATATGTAAAAAAAATGAGTGTTTGTAGGAATGTCGTAGAAACGTATGAATTACAGTTTTGATAGGTTGTGAAACTTTATCCTCTTAGACAAGGTACACGTTGAGACCAATCCACCTAGTCTCAAGTTTTTTTGTTCTCTGTACAAGATAGAAAGTTAGAAATCAAGCTTGAAATGATTTGTATATTATTGCATAAGCAATGCTTGAAACTACCTACCTACAACATTTCATATCATACAACAACGACATCAAGTAGTTCCCAAACACAAGAATTTCATCTGCTCCAATTCAATGCGATACTAGTACTATTATATACTGTGACTTACAACTAAATGCAAGCTAAACTATTTATGCTCTCTTCTGTACAGAACCTGCAACCTAAGTATTCAAACAATACAACAACATGATGTTAACAAAGTAAAGATTATTAGATGTATCATGTCAGGTACATATTGACAGTACTAATCGGATGCATCAGAATTGTCAGATGTCACGTCATAGTCTTCTTCCTCTAGTTCATCCATTTCGTCAACTTTGAGCGATCTACGAGCAGAAGACATTTTGTTAATTGCTGCGGTTTTGCTTGCTCTCTCTGAGCGACTTTTCACAGTATGATGGGTGGTAGGAACCACAGAAGGTAATTCTTCGTCAGAACTTTCTTCCTCAATCCGTACCCTTCTCCTGGTACGTGTTGGCCTAGTTAGGGGTGCAGCTGGTGTTTGTGGCATTGAAACAGGACCATCCAAATCCAGGTCACAGTCAAGTTCCAATTTCCCTTCAATAAGGTGAGAGAAGAAATACATCAGTGAAAAAAGTTTTCAAAGGGAATCCAAACAGAGGAAAAACAACAATTCAAGGACCAAAGCCACTGGTTTAAAAAGATATACCATGGGCAAATGAATGTTGATTATATAACCACATTAAGATTAAAATTGACTTCCAAATACTGCATTCCTTTTAAACATATGAGAAGAGAAAATTAAAGAATTACCCAAAATAAGATTAACATCATCTTGCAACAATTCCTGATCTGGTTGGCTATCAACTGTTCTGAGACGCTCAGACATGCGTTTCAATTCTTTGACTAGGTCTTTCTCTGAAGATACACATTCAACCACTCGATACAAAAGCTTCCTCATACATTTTATTGGCCCTTGTTCTGATATCCGAAAATGAAGCAATATCAGTATTCTACATAAAGCCGACACGTAAGCCTTCTCAGCTGCTGTCTTCTTCGATTGAAAGCTCGCCACCTTAAGAAAACACAGGGTAAGAAGCGAAAGACAAAACAACAATTTTTCATTAAATTTGAATCATGCAATATTTTCGTTTAATTGTTAACCATCTAAATCCATGCATATCAACTATTTAGTGAATTTTTTCCTTCAACACTGTAAATGACTTGGGTAATAGATTTGAATAATGCTCATTAATTTAATTTTCAGACTATAGTGTCCACTGCTGTTTGTATACAATGAATGCTTATGAAATGTAGTTTATGTATCAAATTCAGAACATATCAAATAAAACGGAAGTACTGCCACTGTCGATTCATAGCAAAAGGTGAAGTCTTCGTATATTGCACCAATTGCGAGGTGAACAAAAGAAAACAAGTATTAGCGTACAATTAAATAACTTCAAATTTGTGGAGGATTACCTCTACGGCTATGCGTAGTGCAAGCCCCTCCTCACCACATTCAAATGGAAGTTCTGCACATTTATCTATGACTTGCGGCTGTTCCGTGGTAGTACTTTCACAGTCAGGTTGAGTCTCTTTAACGTACAAGGGAATTTGCACCATCTGAAGCATAAAACGGGAAGCTTGAACAGCACGCTTTCGCATCTGAGACACCGTAAAAGGAGAACCAGAATAATTGCCAAAAATTCCTGGCCACATTGAACGCATTACTGGAATGAAACTCTTCGCTATGCACCTCTGTATTTTTGGAAATAAAACAATTAAGGCGTTAACAGTCATTTAAATTAACAAAAAAAGTAAAAAACAAAAAACGTTAGACAATATAATACACAGAAAATATGATATCAGAAACACTTGCCTTATGATTGGCTGAGAGACATGGGTAAAGCTCAAAGAAAACAGACAAGCATTGCTTCAACCTGGTTGACAAGAGACAAATTAAATGTCATGTGCTGCTAGTACAGAGAAAGAATAGTTAAAACATGGACGAGGAGGAGATGAATAGATCTCACCTGTGCAAGTGTTCCGACACGTCACTGAAATACAAGTAAATGAGCTTTGATAAAAGAGCAGGATACAAAGAGATCGGTAAACTTGGATAGTTATCACTTAGAAGAAGAATTTTCGCAAATCCCTCTCCAAGTATAGCATGCACGCACTCATCTTCGTTGCTAGGTAAAGGACTCGCCCATTCAGCATTTTCAAAGCCTCCATATAAGATATCAAGCGTCTCCACATCTAAATCCCCTTCTGAATCAGAAAAGTTCACAGGACAAAAGGTCGACTTCTCACTGTTTATTTGGCATGGAATATTGAGCTTTAACACCTTGTCAACTTCTTCAGGACCATGCCACATTACAAGATCAATTAATGCTTTACAAGCCTCTGTACTGATTGAATGTGGCCCCTTAATATATGAAATCCTCAACTGTTTCAAAAGTTCTGCACTTGGTTTCCTTTCCAAAAGTCCAAAAAGGCCAAGGCATCTGACTGCAATCCTTTGTACATCAAAGTGAGATTGTTTCGCCTGCGCATTTCATTTCCCACACCAATAAACAATTAGCAATCAATGACCTCAAGCATGTACCAGTATGGGCTGATTTGGCTCTCATCAAGCCGTTTTTTAAATAGCAAAAGGCATAGTGTGGTGCTTCTATGCATTAGCCTATATTGAGTCAAAACGAAAAAGCATTTGCTTATATATCATTTCTATGTTTCCTTTATAATTAGTCTGTTTTCGTACCAATCTGTCAACTTTTAGTATTATTATTATCATCATAATTCACCTAGCCATAAGGAACCGTAGCGATGGAATGACATCAATAAATGAGACATTCAACAACTATTCAAGACTGGATACATCAATAAATTTATTACGTAGCTATGAATCACATTTTTCTAAATTTCCACCCCATTTTAAATTTTGATATAGATTGCTGAGGTTTTCGACAATTTCTTTATGGTGCAAGAATAAATTTCGGTCAAAATAAATATGCTAAAATTTACTACTACACAAATAAAGTTAGCTAAACGCCTGAAAACAATAAGGAGGGATGCAACAATTTTACCCCAGGAAGTAGTAAGGTTTGGAGTAGCTCATCAGGCGTAATAGCCTTGCCCTGAAGTTTTCGCAGTGATTTTGCATTTTTTAGCAAAAGACCAGTTAGAGAGAGGCTGTGCATCCACTGCACATGATTTGCTGTTCTCTCCTTGCAAGGTTGGGCGAGCTTTTCAATGATTTCAAGAACAACTTCTTCAAATTCACCAGCTGCAGCATGGACTTTCTTTGCGAAACAGGCAACAGCTTCAGCCCAATCATTGTCTCCACCAAAACTTAATCCATCTCCAAGAACAACAATATTCTCTTCATCGTCATCCTCATGCTCAGGACACTTGCATATAAGCTCATGCAGAAATGCACCAGCAGCTTTTCTATTTGTAGCATCGGAAAAATCAAACATCGCACCAAGCAAAAGCAGCTGCCGACTCGCAAAACGATGGTTTGATCCTGAAAATATTCAATTAGTCTACTTAAGTATATATAAAACGGTTTTGGTGTGTATCAGAGTTATCCATATAAACATATGCTCACCAGCATTTGTATGAGCTCTGACCAATTCAATATATTCACTAACTGTTGAGGGAAGAATTTTTTCTAGAAGGTCATTTTTATCTGATGCTTCTGCCGCGTACACTTGTGCTTCAGTGCCCGTTGTTGCTGCTGCATCAGAACCTTTTGCCTATTGGGGTAAAATCATAATCTTTAGTGGTATAGAAACAAAAAATGAAACCCTAATAATTGCAAATTAGATTCCAAGGGTAAAATATAAACGCATGATGAAACTAGTAGATCAGAATTTTGATAAGAAAGGCATTCTTATTTATAATTTATTGGTAGCATATTCTTTGTACCAGTAAGATAAGCATTGATGTGCTAGCAGAATTATAAATGTATAGACCTTTAATCACATTAGAGATGGAAACTTGATCCTTTTCTCTTTTTGAGAAATAATAAACCCTACCAGAAATTCACGGAAAGCATACCATGTATACAGACTGATAAAGATCTTGAGGAGGTCGAAATAAGCACATTGCAGGGCAAACACACAAACCAGATAAACTGTATTTTGCAGAAATTATTGACGCTAGCCTACGTTGCTTAGTACTAATAACATAGCAGGGTTAATTTTGACATCTTACGTCCGTTTTGCTCTAATTATTGCATTCATTCAGACCCTATTCCATAGTAAACAAAGTGAGAAAAAACAGGATACACTCGTTTTCTGGGGTTGCACCACCCTAAACCCTAAATATGAAAAGAGGATTTTACTCACGTGCGCTTCTGACTGTAAATGCTTGCAAACAGTCCTCCAGTAAAGAGCAGCCTCTGCTTCCATCAGCTGAATGCCTGGCGGGCAATCAACCGTATCTCCTACAATTAAAATGGAAAACAATAAAGTATACTACACAACAGAGCCAGTTTAATCTTTATTCCTACCTAGCAGTTAAAGGTTCACTTCTTGTGATAGCAATCAAGAAACTATTGTTCTGGAGGGAATAAAATAGCTTAAGTTGTTAAACTACAAGACTGAAGAAACACAGTGACGCAGAAATTCCTATAAATCTTTTTGTTTGCTTTTTAAGCTCGTGCTTCTGAAATATTAAGAAGTCGAATATACGAAATTAGTTAAATGTTTAGCATCATACAAACATGATACATCATGGATCTATATTAAGTAATATTTACCAACTCTCAAGGTAACGAAATAAAAAACCGTTCCAACTGCAAAAGCTGACTAACCTTCTGTCCTGTTACCATTTGACGATATGTACTGCTGGATACTTGCACCATTCTGTACTTTTACTAAACCAGCTTTAAGAAGTGCCTCCATGACAGACTCACTAACTGATTCATAGGTTTCAACATCAAGATACTTCAAAAGTTCTACAGGATTACCATTACAACACTTCGTAAGCCATTCATCTTTCAATAGTTTAAAACATTCTTTTGAGACAGCAAGAGATCGGTCAGCAAGTCCTCTCCGAAGAATTACTGTCCTGAGTTTAATGCTACAGAAACAGGGCAATGAAAGGGAAAAATATTAGCAAGCGTATTTCAGTGACTTACAAATGATAGAAGAAAAATTCGGACAACTTACCTTAAGCTTTGTAGAGGAAACTTATTAGCTAGAACACAGTATGCTGCTTTGCGTACAGATTCACTCACATCCAAGGTACAATCAATGATAACTTGACAGGTTGCAGTGGAAGGTGGCAAAGATAGCACAATCATCTTCCGAACATCCTGCACGCCATTTCAAAATTAATAACGGAAATAATACATCTCTGAATACGCACACACACCAACAATCCTAAATGTTTAGAGCAGATATTTCCCATTCAAAGACAATACATAACATCCGAGACTCCGTAATTAGATTAAAAAAAATAAATAAATGTCGACGAACACAATATGATTTTAGTCAAAATCATAAGACATATATCCCTTATATTCAAATCAATAAAGTAACAGAAAATCAAAATTTTGTGTACATTATAAAGGTGCAGGCTCTGAAATAAGGGTATGGCCGTAGAGCAGTTACAATACAATGCAAAGCCATGCTAATCAATGGCAACAGAATATGATGTTTTCGTCTAAAAGCCTCAGTAGAACTTGCTCCTAATATAATAGAAACCTATTAATATCCCGAACATAAAACCACACAATTGATCCAGATCGAAGTAGGAAACAAAAAGATATCGACATGATCTAATTGTAACACTCACCGCATTCTGTTCTAAAGGGAGCACCTCCAGTAACAAATCAAGGATGTCACTGTTCACAGAGTCGTTCACAAAGCGTGAAAGCGCTCTAATCGCAAAGGTACGCACCACAGGGATCTTGTCTCGTATCCTCACCATCATCCACTCTATCACCTCATCCCATAGCTCACTACTCACTTCTGCGTCATCTGGAAGCCGCAATATTATCTACAGTTCAACAAATCCGAGATATTAACTTTAATTTCAACAATCACTGTACACTCTCATCCTCCATGTAATCATAAAACTTGAAATTGTAAGCATTTTTCACCTCGGTATCAGATTTCATAAAACCATCACTGCAGTCACTGATTTCGTAAAATTTCATGTTGCAAAATATACTAATATGAATAAAATTCAGTAATATGCAGCAAAATAAGAGATTAAATATTGCTCGGAAATTATGAGAATCCGTTACCTCGGAGATTATCTGGCAGGCTCGGAATCTGGCGGTTTTGTTGGATGCCGTAGCGGCAGCTAGGAGGAACTTGAGGAAGTGATCGAGGAACTCGTCGGAGGCGGAGGCGGCGAGGGCAGAGACGAAGGATACGACGCGTTCAACGGAGGCAAGGCGCCTCTGGAAGTCGAAGATAGGAGTTAGGGTTCTGGAGAAGGTGGAAAAGAATAGCGAAGAAGAAGAGGATTTGGATCGGAGAAGTGACAGTTCCTTGAGCTTTCGGTTGTGCGTGGCGTATGATGTTCGAGCCTCATCGAGAATCGCCGCAATTTTCAGCATCAATCGCTTCGCTTCCTCTGTGTCGTTCTCCTCCGTGACTTTCTCCTCTCGAACGGCCATGGCGAAGATGAAGCGAATGCGTGTGAATGAATTTTGAATTCTGAACTCTGAACTGAATCTCAATCGTAGCGTTTTGGTTTTGAATTTGAGCGGGAGTTAGAGTTTTAGTTGTTTTTGGGCCTAAATCAGTATGGGCCTGACAGCATATATGGCCCTTATATTAAAGTTGACTATTACAATTACTTTCTTCATAATTAGATCATTATTTTTCTTTCCTTACACGCACTTATCTTTGCTCAAAATTTTTAAAACAATAAATATAAATAATATATATATATATATATATATATATAAATAAAGTATATGGATTTTGTAGACTTTCCTTCAATCAAAAATTGCTGTGTGAGGTAAATTGGTTTACTTTTATGATCAAGAAGAATCCAATGATGACACATCTTAAATTTATACCATTGTTAGCTAACATTGACCCAAATGCTATCAAACCTTTACATATTTAAAGTGAGATTCAATTCAATTCACATATGGATTCATCACCAAAATCTTTGTATCCTTTATTGAACTATTGCTAAGATAAAGTTAATAATTTGTAAGTATACTTTTCATTATTGATTAAATTTGTTTTTTTAACAGTTAAATTAATTAAAAATCACAAATTTTAGTAAATTTAACTTTGTTTTATTTCCCTCGTATTAATTTATGAAACTTGTTGCCATGGGCTTACTGCGAATGAACATTAATCCCAATTATGTAAGAAGTAGGAGAGTTTCTAACTTGCCCTCTGTTCTTAAGATTTGAACAGGAGTTAAATATTTAAAATTAAAATGATATTATTCACATTAAAAAGTGATGCCGGTCAAGGAGAAAGTATGCTTTGTAGATGAGCTTTATCGGAAATGATACTTTTCTAATGGTCCATGATTCATCCACTCGTAAACTTTACTTTCAATTGGCCATCGATACGGGATAACATTTAAAGTAGTAGAATATGTCATATGGAATCTTCGTATATGGGAATCTGGCTAGCAATAACTAATGTAAACAGAGTTTGGTTCATGGAAAAAATAAATTTGACTTTTTATGTTTAATTAGTTTAGCTATAGAAGTCTAGTCAAGACTTGAGTTTGCTTTCTTCGAAATATATTAAGATTAACTTGTTTGGAGTTTAATAATCCTTCTAGAAATTTAAAAACTAATTTTTAACATTTTTCAAATTTATATTCACCAAAAATATTCAATATTAGATTATAGCTTATAAGAGAAATACATACTTTTCATAGATACATGTCTTATATAATTCAATAATTCAAGTTTTCTTATATAGCTACGTTCGTCATCTAATAAATAAATAAAATATTTTTTAACTTTTAATATTAGAAATCTTACATTCACATATAACAAAATTGTAAACTTTATTTTATAAAATTAAGATTGAGTTAAATTTAAGATTGAGTGAGATTTATTTTTTAAAATTTGATATTAAATTCTATTCTAATAAGGTTGTTGGATAGGTAAGATGTTTAATGAAATTGAGTTAGAATTAAATAAAAATTAATATTCAAAAAATATATATTTTCGTAATAAAAGTATAAGTAAAAAATAAATTAAAATAAATAATGTGTAAGAATAGTAAATAACATTATAGTGTTATTTAATTTCTGAAGTAACAAAGACAGCATTACATAAAAGGGAAGTGTGAAAAGGCAGAAAGGGTATATGAAGGTACACGCATAGTAGATGGACACAAGAACAAAAGCTGGCATTGCCAAATTGACACTACATGCCACATAATTTAGAACTCCAATAACAATAACAAGAGGTGAAGCCATTATCATCTGCTACAGATAATTTTGGCTCCTCGTCACCTCCAACTCCCCCAAGCTTTTTCTATATTTTTTTCTCATCGAGAATGATAAGAACAAAGGCATTTGGTGCTTTCAATGCTTTAGGCATCCATATGGATCGAGTTACCCCAGAAATTTTCTATACGAAAATGAAAACCAACCTCGGTTCTTTAATTTTCTGCACAGTGACAAACATGAGTAAAGACAACAAACAATTAATGATCTCGCTCTAGTTATGTTCAAAGCGTCATTCTCAATGTTGACTTAGCCATAATAACAACAATATAACCAGATAGAAAAAAAATGAGAGGCCAACTAACATATAATAAATTATTTTTCTTCTGTGTAGAAAATACATTCTTTATTTCACAGCAATGGTATTGGATTGCTGTTGCCAATCAACTATAATATAACAATGTATATACTTAAACAGATCTGTTTGATAACTGTGTGTCAGAATTTGTCTGTAAAAACAACTGTCTTAGATTGTAAATGAGATTAAGGGATTAACATGTAACCAATAGACTAAAAATAACTGAACTTATTCAATATCTGGTCGAACATTTGATTTTTAAAATGAGATTCATCTTAAAGATATCTACTTCTAAAACAATTAAAAAATATGTTTGAACAAAGTTGCTTATAAAAAACTATTATTTTATCTCTTTTTAAAAAATATGAAAAAAATGTTATTCAAACGTATGTCTTTAGTAATGCCCTTGTATTCAGTTGCGGAAAAAAGAACACATAAATGATGACAATATTAATGGAAGCATTGGACTATTAGTTAGCCAGCTGCTTTCTCTCATAGTTTTAACGTAATTAAGGAATTATATTATGTTTGTCTTTCTCATCCTTTCATCATCACTTTCGTCATCAATCTATTTATCAATCTATAGAAAAATATGAACTCTTTTTTCTCTCGAAGAAAATCAAACCCTTTTTTATATGGTGATCCTCAAAGAGAAGTTCACAATCATGTTGCATCTAACGTCTACGTTCTTCAATGGCATACATTTTATTTTTTTTCATAAAAAAATAAATAAACATATGATTCCATCGTCATTTAATTGTGGTGGATCATACAATTTATTTAGATTGCAATGGTGGTCTTAATTTATTTAGATAGTTTTGAAAGAAGAAGCAACTAATGGGCAACTTCATGCAACTCTAATCATTCATTCTAGTAAACTATTTGGTTGATAACTAAAAAAAAATTATGTGATGTTAGGACTAGACGCAGCAAATATATTTTTAAGTAATTTATGTTATTGTCAAATTAACAACAACGGGAGCTGAATGACAATGGAATATGGAATAATTCACATAAGAAACTGCGATGAACAATTGTGTCCTTTGAAGACAACCAAATAACATTAAATGAGAGCCAATGTTTCAATGTATTAGCACGAGGTTTTGCATATTTTAAAGATTTGAAAAATATAAATAACTCAGCAGTTGACAGAGAAAAGTATTCTGAACAATTGTATACAGCAGTTTATCATTAAATTTGAGTGATAAATATCTTCACGTATATTCAACACTTTGATTCTGTCCTCAAAATTTCTTCTCTTTCTAATCAAAACCTTTTGAATCACATAAACTGATTTAGCAATTTCACTTCTAGAAATACTTGAGAGTTTTTCCTGAATGGTCTGAATTAATTTTTCAGTTTATATTGGTGCTACTAGAATTATATATGATTCTTCTCATGAATAAAATCAAATTTTGTTTGTAGTAGCCAATAACTATGTTGCAAATTGACTATTTTTAATTAAAATACGTGACGTTTACACCATGCCACGGAAATTATTCACTACCGTCAACTTGAATAAAAAAACTAAAAGGTCAAATTTCATCCTAGAATAAAATATATGCGTTACTTTTATTCCTTATATTATCCTGGGTTGACCCGAATCAATGACAAATTCAATTCAGTTATGTGAATCAACCAATTAAGGACCTAATTGGTTTAATCTGTTTCCTTTTAAAGCGTATTTGATCTTAGAAAATATAAAAAAAAAAACAATTTCTAAAATTTAATAGTTGAGATTTTAAAGAAATTTGATAGACTGAGATCATTTTTAAAATTTGTAGCTTTTTTTTTACTTCCAACGTTCTATTCTTATACTTGGTCAGATAATCAAGGAGTGATTTGAGTGAATAGATGTGTGCATTGTACAAGTGAACAAAGAGAGGTCATGAAGGATGATGTGTGTGTGTTATTTTTATTTATTTTTTAACTGGGAGGGTGAGAAAAGAAGAGAAAACATATACACAAATCATTAATTATAGTACATACATAATCAATCATTTACAATATTTGCACATATTGATTACAATTTTTTTTTTTTTTTTTTTT
>Ga0209489_107240_pt1 | contig 16786 bp, 7 predicted proteins | sample SiratrowhiteBW_FD_187527 | JGI IMG/M metagenome (GOLD analysis project Ga0209489, IMG submission 187527) | Root nodule microbial communities of legume samples collected from California, USA - Siratro white BW (SPAdes) (version 2) | ecosystem: Host-associated > Plants > Roots > Nodule | place: USA... | reverse complement strand
ATATATATATATATATATATATATATATATATATATATATATATATATATAACTGTGTAAGAAATATTGAATCACGTTCAACTCAACCAATTTTCCATTTTTTTGGTACTATATATTGGTATAATTAATTTTCGTAGTCCTTCAGAAACAGTTTTTTTGTTGTCACGTCACTTCTAAATCTTAAATAAATAAATCTGATTTTCTAAGATTTAAGTTCTGGAAATAGTTTATTTATTTTAGTTTTTGATATTTTTTTTTTTTTGAGAAAAAGTTAGACATTATGGCAATGTATGTTTAGAGATGAAAATGAAGTTAAAAGTAAAAATTTTAAAAGAATTCAGAAATTTATTTGAGTTTTTTTTTTTTTTTCAGAAACAAAATATGGTGGTGAGATACAAGTTTAGAAACTAAATTAGCTATTTGCATAATTAATTTTAGAATATTGGTGTTTAAAAATTATTTGTATTTAGGAAATTCTTTTGGAAGTGAGATTATAAGAAGAGCATGTTTGGGGCCGTGAATTTTATATATTTCAGTTTTTATTATGAAGAGAAGTTGTTTGTAAAATAAGTTGTTGTTTGGGATAGTAGCTTTAACATGTAAAAGGGTGTTTTGCTCTAAAAATTATTTTTATTAATAAAGTATAATTATAAAGGTTGGAATTTTCTTTTCGAATCAAACATAATGTTTTTTTCCCAATTAAACTATGAACACAACAACAACTGGTAATTAAACCGAACAAAGTTAAATTATGTTTATTTTTTCAATTGCCTTTTTTTTGTTAAAACAAATCAGTAAATGGTATGAATTGCTAAAGTTCCTACATTTTGATTTTGAAATTGAAGAACTTCTCTCCTCTTAACTTTTTTTAATTAATGAAGTAATTTACTCGTTTAGTGGTTTATATATGTATATGAAAAAGAATCATAAACTACTTGGGCATTAATAGATTTTAAAAAAGTACAATACAATATTACTCCCTCTATTCTTATATAATAATCCTTTAAGATTTTTTCATTCAAATTAGAAAAAATATTTGTTTATTTTTATTTTCAATAATTTTAAATAACTTATGCATTATATCTCTTTCATTTATTCCAAATAATTTTTAGTAAATAATAAAAATATAACTGAAACAATATTTAAAATTGAAACTTCTTCCTTCTTATAGCTTTTGATTATATTTAAAGTTGTTATTTTATTTGAAAAGTGTTATTTAGGTCTTGCATGTTTCTATTGGCATGGTGACGATGTTGCTATAAAAAAGAAAAAGACAATTGCTTCTTGCACCTCCACATTTGTTTCTTGCACTTAATCAAAATATGTGAATGGACATTTATAACTTTGTTAATGAAGACAAAAGTGATTGGGGTATTTCGGAAAATGTTTTCCAGAAAATATTGGGTTGTGGGGACGTGAAATCTCTCATAAAAAATATTTTTTGTAAGAGGTTTTTGTATTATAAAAAATATTTTCTATAAGAAAGTTTTGTATTATGGAAAACATTTTCTATAAGAGGGTTTTGTATTATGAAAAACATTTTTTGTAAGAGGTTTTTGTATTATGAAAATTTTTTTCCGTAAGAGAGTTTTGTATTATGAAAAACGTTTTCGGTAAGAGGTTTTTGTATTATGAAAAATATTTTCCATAATAAGGTTTTTTATTATGGAAAATGTTTTCTGTAAGAGAGTTTTGTATTATTAAAACCCTCTCTTATGAAAAACCTTCTCCGTAAGTCACTTTTTGAATTCCATCCTCATTACGAAAATGTTTTTTCCGTAAGCATTTTTCCCACCCCCCACACCACTACAGAAATGGTTTTCCGTAAGACGATTTTCCACCCCCGTAGCCTATTACGAATTTTGTTTTTCATAACGAAATCCCTTCCAACCTATTTCAACAATCCCTTTGCATCCCTACAATAGCTATTAAAGCACCCAAATATAAATCCACTTACTTCAAAATGCTGTCAGACAACCTTTTCTTCCAGCACCGATGTCCGCCACTGGCAAGGACAATTATGGTATATTATATGATTGATGGGGTGCAGGAAGCAATTGCCAAAGAAAAATCTTCAGCTTTTGGGCATTGAACTTCAACGACAGGCCCAACCTGAGCAAATAAAAATTGGGCTTTGAAACACTAGTCCAATATTTACCTACCTCTTATGGACTTAGTTACTCTTTATTGGGGCACAGTGTGATAAAATCAATTTTTGTTTTTTCATGTTTTATAGAAGTTAATTTTCCTCTAAATTAAATATAGCTAGTAATAGTTAGACATTTTTATCTTCAAAACATAACTCAGAAAGATAAATACCACAGTAATTTTTAGGATAAATTATAGCATGGTTACTTGGATTACTGATTCATGTTTTTTTTTTTGTTTTTTGTTTTTATACTTAACTCGTAATTTGTTTCAGTTTTTTTATTTTGCATACAATTTATTTTAGTTTATCTGAGGTCTATAATTAGTATAATCAATTCAGATAATATAAAAAAATATTTAAGTAAATAAAATATACAAATTAAATTGAAAATTACAAAATCTAAATCAGTAATAAACTTTTAAAAAAGGACTAAAACTATAATTTAGTAAACTTTTTAAAATATTCAGATGAATCATATGAAGCTTATTGGTGTTATGGGATAAGTAAAATATTAATTTTTATTATTTCATGATATGATTGAAGAAAGATTAAGAAATTGCATTTTTTCGTATGAAAATAAATGATTCGAAAAAATGCCAAGTGTTTGGTCTAAATAAAATTACATTTGTATTTTTTTAAAAATTGTTTTGAATTTGAATTTAGATTTTACATCTGAAAATTTCAGTTTTGTCACACATTTATTTAGAAAGATATACATGATACTAGTGTAACCACATATCATAAAACTCAAAATATAGGAAGATGCATAGAACCAAGGTCATAATGATTGAATAATACAAAAAGACAATATAAGGTACCACATTATTTAAATTTAAAATAAGTCATTAAAAATACTTATTTGAAGAACGAATAATTTTTTTTATTAATTTTTAAAATAAATAAATTAAACACATACATAAAAAATGCCTATTTTATTAAAAAAACAATAAATAAATGGTGTGAATTTTACTGTATCAATTGATTTATTTTGTTTTGGATCCATTGATAAATGGTACTGAACAAAGTGAACAGACTAATCCATGGACAGTAAAGCCCAATAAACATGACAAATAGCATAATATAACCTATAAGTAAAATAGTTTTAATTGCTATTTAATTACGAACTATATTGGATTTGTTTGGATAAATTATTTTATAAGGATTTTTTTTTTCAAAAAATTCGTTCTTACATAAATTAAAAATATAATTTAAGAGAATTTAGTATTAAAAGAATTGTACAAATTATATAAACTAATTTAATATAAGAAAAATGATTTCATAATCTTTTCTATAAATGTTTGTAGAAAATTTTATTAAAAAAGACCTTATATATGATAACTCTAATATTTTTTAAATAATTATCCTAATGTTATATTTGATAAATAAGAAACAAATATAGGAAGTGAAACAAATGAGAAATAAATGAAAATTGAAGTTTTTCAATTGAAAAACAAGAGAGTAGAAAAGAAAAAAAAATGGTAATATGTAAAAAGATAAAATTAAAATAATAATAATAATTATTATTGTTATTACTAATTAGATTTTATTGTAGAATTCACGCTTACAAGGTATAGAGTTAAATTATAATATGTAACTAATAGCTGCTCACATTAGTAATTATTATTGGATTTTTCTAGTGTCACACTTGAAATTCAGTAGAAAATGTATTAAAAGAACCTACATTTATTATAAATAAAATTAAATTATAATATATAACCAGTTGTAAAAATTATTATATAAATCAAATTTGTAAAGTTAAATCAAACTTAAATTTCATTATTTTATGAAATTTATAAAACTATTATTTTAAGAAGGGATAAGATTTTTTTTTTCAAAGTTACAAATCCCATTATTAGATAATAACAGAAAATCTAATGTATTAAATAAACCCCTTTATTCAAAAAAAGATGTGGGTAAAGTCAAGTGGGTGAACTGAATTCATTAATTCTTACACACAACCACACATGCACCTTGTGGATTTCCTCTGCTTCAAAATTGTTCATATCCAACATCACCATCTTTGTTTTCTTAAGTTTGGTCATAATAAGAAAATTCACAGGTTGTCCCAACTTCTAAAACACCTTCATCATGTGTAGGAGAGGATATATTCCCTCATGAAAGGGGCAAAATCATGTTCATCACATGTAGCATTTAAGGAATTCAACTTATCCAATTTTATTTCTAATTTAATATGATTTAAAGAAATATTATGGTTAAGCCCCCCTTTAAATCCTCTAAATATTATTGCTTCAGAGTTATTTAGATAGAATCTTTTTTTTTTTAAATTATGTTACATTAAAAAAAGGTTCTCACAAACTTAAATGATTACTAATAAAGTTGCTTTCAGACATGTGAATTCGCATGGGCTTTAAGGACCTATTTGCATAATGTAAGGAACAAGTCATTTGAAATTTCCAAGATAAAAAAAGTTGATAAGACCTCAGAGACTCTCAAAAAAGGGAAAGGGAGAAAGGTGAGATAATGAATCAGTGTGAAAAAAAGAAAAACTTTAGAAGTATAATTTACAGTGAAAAGTAATGTTATGAAATAAGGTAAGTCTAGGTCAATAATAAGTGAAATTAACATATTATATTTTTATAAATATTAAATAATTCAAAAATGTTTTTGAACTAATTAATTAGAAATATTTAGCTTTTCTTAAATACCTAATCAAAATCAAAATATATAGGGTTAGGAAGTAGAATAAGTAAAGATAGATAATCCCTTAAATAAATATTATAACGGAGATATATTGCAATAATTAGAAAAGAAAATATATATTTTACAGATTAATTTTTTTTTGACTTGAAGTCTATTAAGAAAATATTCGAGATATTATTGTTTGGAAATTTAGAATTTCATTGCAGTTTTGTTTTTAAAAAACGTTTTGAAGGGTCAAGAGATGAAGATGTATATAAATTGACATTGATTTAGACTCTTAAACAATTTGAGATTATTTTGGATATACCGAAACAAATTTTCCTTCTCTCAAATGTTTCGATTAAAGTCTGTCTTCCAAATATTTCGATCTCAAGCTCATTGAGATGATATCAATAGGATCATTAATTGCATTCGAAATATTCATCCAAATATTATCTGTTTTGAAACTCAAAACTTTATACCCTTTTATTCTTAAAAAACGTCTCAAAATATTAAGAGAAAAAAATGTACATAAATTGGTCTTGATACAGACTCTTAAATAATATAAGATTGTATTTAATATACTAAAACATTTTTTTATTAAGTTTTTTTTATAGGAGTTAATATAAAATAAGTTTTACAAATTAATTTAATTAGTCAATTTTAATTTAAGAAAATTGTTTTTCTTCACTAAGAAAGTGTTTATAAATTATCGTTTTCCAAACATACTTTGACGATAAGGAAAGAAAAGTCTTGTAAGAGAAGTAACCCTTACAAGATTTACGGAGAATTCTTGATATAATATGTGAACGCAGATTTCAACAGTCATATTTTCACACCAATCATTCATCAAAGACGTTTCCAGTGTGGTTTTCCAATGGGGACAGTTTTATCTTATTACATGTCAGTCATGAGAATCATCAACTATTTCTTTGACAAAATTTTAGATCACCCATTAGAATTAGAGTTCAAAACATTTTGAACATCTATAAAAGTTGACAATTTTTTTAATTAATTAAAATGTTGTATAGTGTAGTAGATAACGCGTTTTTCAAATAAGAACTCAAATAAAATAACGAATTAAGAGGTTGATTCAACAAAGTTCCTGCAGAAAACCTTGAAATGCTTTTGTCTTCTACCCAAGTGGACAAGTAACTGGTATGCAATTTTTTCAGGTCTTTTATTTTTTGATGAAATTATAATGGAGAAACACATTAGAAGTGGATTTATTAGACAAATTCTATTCTTATGTAATAGTTTTTGTTCTCATATAGTCTATAATCAATGAACTTGTCTTTATAAAACACATCCACTAAATTAAAATGGTAAGGATACCAGACGTATAATTTACATAAATATGTTTCTCATACGTTTTGTATTGATGTGAAGGATTAACCCTTTTCGTTAGGTCTAATTATAGCTGGTTAAGTGAAATAAGTCTAAATAATCTGTACATAATGTTTGGATGGATATAGAAGTGGGAAGGGAAAGAAAAAGGACCGTTAAAATTGAAAGTGGATGATGTGACTTATGTAAGTAAAAAAAAATAAAAATGAAATGTTTAATTCAATTATTTACTAAATACTCTTACATTTATTTTGTTAATGTTAACTTTTAAATAATTAAATTAAAGACGTATATATATATATATATATATATATATATTTCAGTAATAAAATTTGATTAATGACAATAAAATAATTCAATACATTGTTTGCAAGAAAGACCTAATCGATTCAACACATTGTTTGCAAGAAAGACATAATTAATGATGTGTTGAGACATGTCCTTAGCCATAATCAAATATGTTTGTTTGGAAAATATAATTCCAAATTATATTTCTCATGATATATTACACTTATTTTTGTCTTATCTTTAAATTGTAGCTCCATAAATATTATTTTATTTTAATTTCAATTTTAAACATATTTATTATTATTATTATTATTTTAATGTAATCTTTTATTGTGAGACGTAGGCATACAATAGAGATTGTCATTTTATCTAATTCAATATTAATACTTTATTCGCATTGTATTGTGTTAACTAACTATCGTTTAATAATTTTTTATTCCATGATTGTTTTGACTATAATTTTTAGATCAAATGTATATATGCTTCAATAACTATTATTTAACAAAGATATTTTAACTATCCTTTAATAAAAATGCAAGATTTTTCAAACATGATGCAACTCACTGTTTCTTTTATTGGTTTTAATTATAATTCATTATCTTCCATGAGTTTATAACATCACCCATCTTTAATGCACAAAATTAATATGAATATATGTTTAGGGACAAAGCGATAGAAGACATCACCTCTCTCCCTCCTCTGCTCAAATAGTAATTGGTGGATCCAAAGACAATGTATCTATTGGATGGATAGATAATATTACTCGTGTTTGACAGTTGTGACATTGTGTCTCCTCATGAGCCACAAATTCTATTAATGCAGTTCAGAATGTGACAAGAGAACATCAATGAAGTAGCAGCAGATGTAGAATTCATTGTCTGTGAAGATTGCATTAAATACAATGAATTTCTCCCAAATAAGGAAATAACATCTATTGCTCATATTTTTTCAAACTAATTCAATTCATTTTCATGATACAGAAATAAGTAACTACTTTGTACAAGTGGATAATACAGAAATAGAAGTTTTAGGTGCATACAATAGAAAACAACAATGGAATACAAAATTTTATATCTTCATAGCCACAAAGCTGGGCTGCTGGTTCACTAAAACTTTCACACAGCCTACTTGTGACTGTTTCCAACCATTCTCAGTGCATCAGCACTGCAGCCTCTTGCACAAGAGGCTGTGTAACATGCACGAAATGCTCTGCCTCCCTCTCCACCTCTTCCCAACACTTGTTTGCCCTTTTCCCTTCTTTCATCTTCTTCACAAATGCCACAAACTTCCTCCAGTTATCTGGTTCAAACAGATGAGGGTTCATCCTCAGGTATGTGAATGCACACATCTCTCTGTCACCAGAGTCACCGTCAACATCCAACTTTGATGCGCTTATGATCTGCTCGTGAGCATAGTCATCATAGCGTGGCAGTGCATTTTCGCCAGCAAGTGGGACCTGCGCCTTCTGTGTGGCCAGAGCCACTTGCTTCACCAGCTTCTCAGGAGCACAAAGGGCATTCTGTGGCTGCTCGTGATCTCGCATCTCGATACAGGTGAAGTTGAAAATGGCACCGTGGCGTGCCAACATTTGAGCAATGGGCAGGTATCCATCACGGAAACGGGTGTTGTAATAGCCTGCTGTGAGTTCTGGAGCATGAGACCTTGAACCGTAGTGCCAGTGAATGCCAGCAATCTTCACGGAGATCTTAACTCCAGTGTTGTCAAAGATTGACTTGGCTGATGTGAGAATCCTATCACCATGGTCCAGCAGCATCTGAGAGTACCATGTGAGGAAAAACTCACCATAGGGACCATCCCAGCCTCCACCTTCTTTGCGGAAAAATTGAGTGTCTTCTGGCCAGTTGTTATAGTGGCCAGCATCGGTAGGGCCTGTGCTTCCCCATTCTGGCTTACCCTCAGCTTCAGCAGCAGCTTTTAAGCTTCCCAACATATACTGCACCACAGTGCATAATTAAGAATTAGAAATACAAAGCAAAGCAAATCTATAGTTTTGGAATAAATTTCTCCGTATTTGTAAAAAAAAAGAAAAAAAGAAATAAAATAAATTGAATTTATTATGCGACAATGTTTTTAGAGAATTTAGATGTATGCTTCTGTAAAAATTAAATACAAAAAAAAAACGATTTTAACTTACAAAGAGAAACTGAATTCATAAAATGTGCTTTAGATTATTATTTTTTATATTTAAAAAATAGTACCTTTTATTCCTGTATTTCTGAAAATGTGGTCCCAAATAAATATAGGATTTAGGATAAAATGTGTTTTGGATCCATTATTTTTATATTAAAAAATAGTATCTTTTATTCTTGTATTTCTGAAAATGTGGTCCCAAGCAATATAAATAGGAAAAATTGGTTTCGGATAAAGTGTGTTTTGGATGCATTATTTTCATAATAAAAAGAATATCATTTTTGGCTTTTGTATTACTTAAAATGTGGTCCTGGCCAAATAGATATGAAACATGAGGTTAGAAATGAAAATCGACCACGTGTAAAAAAGATCAACCTAAAAAAAATATATAAAGATCAAAATTACCGGTTTTGAAATATAGGACTAAAATCATTTTTTGACAAAACTTAAAAGATATTTTAGAATACAATTTACCAACAAAACCAGTTATATACAGAGGGCAAAAGAGTATAAGAGAAAAAAAAAACAGAAATTTACCTTGTCAAAGCATTGAAAAGCACCAATTCCTGGGAATTTCCATGTCCCATTTTGCTCGGGGTAAGAAGGGTAACGCAGCTCACCGGCTGGTCCCATCCCAACTTGGATTTCCTGAATTATTCCAGTAATTGGATTTCAGGTAAGAAGGTACAGAGCATAAAAAATGACAGCATGAGGAGAAAGTTCACTAAGAAAATTTGTATAAAAAGGGTGACAGTTATATACCACTATAGTGTCGCCAAGGAGGTGCTTGAAAGTGTCTCGGAAAGCACGCATGAAATCCGCATAACATTGAACTGGAGTTCGGCCCTTGAGCACTGGCAAAGTATCACATCCGAGTGATACGTATTCATAATTTCTTCTTCCCCATTGATCAGTATATGCAAGATCGTTATCGTTGTTAATCTCCTCCACAACCCATTTGGGCAAGGGAATGCTGACACACAAGACAACAATCTCATAAGCCAACCAAGAAGACAAATGGATTTACAAAACAAAGCTAGTAGCAAGACCGATAGCGATAACATCGAGAAAATCACACAAATAAGAACTAGTATTTAGGGATCCAGTTCAAAGTTTCAACTTGCAACGTTTGGATTATTTGATAGAATTGATTTTATTTAAAAAATGAGAATTTTAAAATGTTTTTTAAAAAAATTGATTGAAAAACAAAGTAAGATCTATGGTCCACTAAATTATAGGTAGATCCTAAAAACTTTTCCTACATTTTTGTGGCGATAACGACGTGATCAGTGGATCTAGAAGTTTTCACGTGGTCCCATTTTGGGGCTTTCCATAGCTAAGCCACACACTTTTCTCATGTACTTATATACTTTTCACTACAACCACAAGTAACCAGATCAATCACACACCCAGCACCGTATTCACCACGCCTCTTTAAATAATAATATTTTTTTTTTTTACCGAATTCACCACGCCTCTTTCAATAATAATATAATTTTTTTTAAATTATTTTTGAATTATTGTGATTATAATAAAAATAGAGTAATCATGTTTAAAAGGATTAAAATTTAATTGACTTCATAATTTCCAATCATTATGAAAATAAAACACTAATAATTCAGCAAAAGAAAAAATACCAAATAATACTTAAGACCCAATTATTTCAAGTTCCAAGTTCATTAAATAGAAAAACTAATACTACACTTAGAAGCAAACTAATACAAATCCACCTCACATGGCATGGGTTCATCTCCCACCCACAAAAACCCCTTTTACTCCTTTATTTTATTTTTCGAGAAAGGTATTGCACCGAATAACAATTAATGCAAATTTCGGGTGCAGATCTTACGTAATTTCGAAAAACGTAAAGAAGCTTTAAAAAAATCCCTTAAAAGCCATTACTTTTTATTTAAAAAATAAAAAGAAACTCCCATCTACTTTTTCTTCAAAACAACTATTTTTATTATAATCCCTTAAAAACCCCTTAAATAATTGCAATTAAAAAAATCCCTTAAAAACCATTACTTTTTATTATTTTTGAATTCAACCTATGAAAAAAGATCAATCCTAGTAATCTATTCACATGCAATTAGATTTCCGTGTTCTCATGTCACTATCTTCCTCCGTTAATTTACAAATTCATGTAAACAAAAAATAGTTTAAGAAAAAAAAAAAATAAAAAACTAATAAACATTCAAACCCTAACAATTACAAAATATTCAACAAGGATGAAGAAGAAGGAAGAGATGGCACTCACGTGCAAGAATCTCCGACGTTACCACCACATTGATGAAAGGACATAACGGTCTGCACCTTCAGGCCATGTTTCTTCGCCATTTCCATCAGCTCCACGTACCCTCCCCAATTGTACTCTCCAGGTTTCTCTCTCTCCACCAGACCCCACCACACGTCCATCATCACTCCCTCCACGCCGGCGCTCTTCAGCGCCGCCATCGCCGCGTTCACCGCCTTCTTCCGATTCACCGTGTTCCCCGCCGTCACGCTGTCCAGCGGCATCATCACAAACACCGGCACGCCACTCCCCTCTCCCTGCTTCCCTCCCTCGGCGTACGCCTTCTCCTCCGCCACCTCCACATCCGTCGCCAACGCCTTACACACCGCCGACAGATCCGCCCGCACCGATCTCCCCACCGGCGACATGCACGGAGTCATCGGCGGCGACAGTCCCTCCACGCCGTCCGCCCTCACCGCCTTGCACTTCACACTCGCCGCCGGCGACTTCAACACCACCGCCGCCGGCGAATCGCCGGTATTGAAGGAGGAATCCATCGCCGCCGCCGCCGCACTGGCCAAGCTCCCTATCTGGTTAGTCATGCTCAACGCCATTTTCCGAATAGCAATTGAATTCAAATTTCAGACAATTTTGTGATTCGGAATTGGATTGAAATTGAAACACTCTCAGATTTCCCAATTTACAATTGGATTGAAAATGTTGTTTGTTATTAGAATTCTCCCAAAAAAAAACGGTAGGAGAAGAAACAGCAATAATGAAAGATAGAAACTTTTTTAGGATTTAGTGAATTTAGTGAGGGAAAATTGGAGGGAGGGGAGGGCAATTTATAGGGGAAGGGAGAGAGAAAATGAGGATAAGGTTAAAATAACAATATTTGGAGAGCCGTTGGTTTGGCGCCACGTGTCTGTCGGTTGCGTGGCTGATTCGGAAACGGGTGAGGAATGGACGGTGGGATGGTGAAGGCGCGTGAAGGAGGCAGAAAGTGTGGTAGGAAGAGATACCGTAGAGGATGGAAAGGTGACACGTGAGGGGTCACGTGGCTTAACGAGATATGAGTAATGCAAAAAGACAGCGAAAACAAGGGAGAGATTAGGATCTCATGAGATTTGCAACTTGGCACGTGTCATTCATATAGTAAATATGGATCAGTAGCCATTTTACTTTTCCAAAATGGAGACCAGAATTAAAATTCTTATTATTATAATAATTTGTAATTACTTTTCTGTATTTTATATTTAATGGTGTTGAGTGAATAGTGAACTTTGAGATTGTGTAATTTAAGTTATAGCTGTATTTATAAATAAAGAATTAGTATCTTCTAATTCACGTTCGAGATTAATTATCATTTTACTTTCATAATAGAATGTTATTTTGTTAAATTTTTGAATTCATTTATTATTCAAATTCTATATTATGTTTTGTTTTTAGAATTGTAATAATTATTATTGTTATAAACAATCGCTGAAACAAAATAATAATTATGAATAAAAAATCTCAAGACTTACTCGTGGACGAAGTCTCGTACATGAATGAAACAATATATAATTTTTAATTGTAGTGTGTTTATGGTTGAAGTGATGTTTGTATATATGATTTTTAAAGAACTTATAAATGTAACTTTTCTCGTAAAAAAAGTGGAAAACATGGTCAGTATGGTAATAAAAAATTGAAAACGTGTATCACTGTGGTAATAAAATATGGTAATAAAGGTTGTTGGTTTCGCCATATCATATACCAAAACATCTTTACTAAGAATCGTTAGAAAAATGTAAAATGTGTTTTTTTGTTTTTTATTACTAAGATATGCTGATTTTATTATGATCATTGGTATGTTATTCACTAGTTATGGATCTATACATTTACTACGTGGACCACTTAGATTATTTTATGATTTAAATTGATGCAAAAATTAGATTGTAACATTTTTTTAAAATCAAAACCAAGTATTTGCAAGAATGTTAACTTAAATACTTTGATTAGGAGCTTATTTTTAAAATTATCTAATTAAAAGATTCCATCTTGATAATGTTGGTGAATTTGTTTCTCATATTTTTCATAAGTATTGTCTTTCATAACTAAATTTAATTCTTTCATAATTGATTCCAAATCCATTTTAAAAGTTCAATCAACGAATAATCTTTTCAACTTTTGAGATGTGAGAAAGACAGACACTACATTCTCCTATGTTTCATACAAAGGTAAAAGGTAAGTGTCTGTTTGTTTTTATGTTGAGAGAAATCAAATTCTAGTTGAAACCAACGTGTCAAGAGACAAACTTTTCCATTTGAGTGAATTGAAAATGGTAGTAAAACCCTCACACCAAACCCTAACCCTAATTTGAGACTTCTATTATTTCTTTCTGTGTTATTTTTTCTCCTTTCCTTTCTTACATTCCAATGCTATGGTTAAAGCTTGCCCTTTCTCTCTCTCACCCTCTTTCCTGTCACAAACTTCCTCCTTTTCTTCGTTCTCATCTCTTTCACAATGCCCAAGACGCTGTTACCTTCTTCAATGGCATGCTTCAAATGCATCAACCACCACCCACCATTCAGTTTAATCGCATTCTAGGATCACTTATGAAGATCAATCACTACCCTACTGTCATTTCCCTCTCTAAGCAATTGGAATATAGAGGAGTTATTCCCACCATTTGTACTTTAACCATCCTCATCAATTGCTTCTGCCACCTCCGTCAAATGGCCTCTGCTTTCTCTGTGTTAGGCAAAATTCTTAAGAAGGGTCATCACCCTAATACCGTAACCTTCAACACACTCATCAATGGTCTCTGTATCAATGGTGAGGTCAAGCAAGCACTGATTTTTCATGACAATGTGGTAGCTCAGGGAGTTCGGTTGGATCAAGTTAGTTATGGAACCTTAATCAATGGGTTATGCAAGAGTGGAGAAACCAGGGCTGCTGTGCAGTTGCTGAGGAAGATTGAAGGACGATTGGTCATGCCTAATGTGGTAATCCACAGCTCAATCATTGATAGCCTATGCAAAGATAAACTTGTTGCCGAGGCTAATGATTTATTCTCTGAGATGGTTGTCAAGGGAGTTTCTCCCAATGTCATCACTTACACTGCTTTGATGTATGGTTTCTGCATTGTGGATCAATTGCAGGAAGCCATTGATTTGTTTAGTCAAATGGTACTGAAAAACATCAGCCCGGATGTGTATACCTTTAATGTATTGGTTGATGCCTTCTGTAAGGAAGGAAGGGTGAAACAAGCTAAAGATATGTTGGCTGTGATGGTGAAAGCTGGTGTAAAACCTAATGTTATTACTTATAATTCTTTAATGGATGGGTATTATTTAGTCAAGGACGTGAACAGGGCCAAATATGTCTTTAACAGTATGACTTTAAGTGGAGTGATTCCTGATGTTCGGAGCTACAATATCATGGTTAATGGATTATGTAAGAATAAGATGGTGGATGAGGCTGTCAATATGTTTGAAGAAATGCGTCAGAAAAATATTGCTCCAAATACAGTGACTTACAATTGTCTCATTGATGGTTTGAGTAAATCCGGGAAGATATCTTATGTTTGGGAGCTCATTGATGAGATGCATGATAGTGGTCAACATGCTGATGTAATCACCTACAATTGTTTGTTACATGCTTTGTGCAAAAACCGTCATGTAGACCGAGCAATTGAAATATTCAACAAAATTAACGGCAAGGGAATTCAACCCACTGAGTATACATACACAATACTTATTGATGGATTTTGCAAATGTGGAAAACTTCAGAGTGCACAAGAGATTTTTCAGAATCTTTTGATAAAAGGATATCATCTAAATGTGAGGACATATAATGTTATGATCAATGGACTTTGTAAATGGGGCTTGTTTGATGAAGCTTTGGCCATGCTGTCAGAAATGGAAGAAAGTGGTTACAAGCCTAATGCTCTAACTTATGAAATAATTATTTGTAATCTCTTTGAAGAAAATAAAAATGATATGGCAGAGAAACTTCTTCACGAAATGATTGCTAGAGGCTCTGTCAACATCCAATTTTGTCCGGATAATCTTTTAAATTAAAGTATAATAATAAAAATGAATAAAAAAAATGAATAATAATATAAAAATATATATTTATTAGTTTAAGTTTTCTTGAAATAATAATAATAATAATAAAATAATAAATAAAATTTGAATTTTTTCATTACAAAACAAAAAAACTAAAAAAGAAAAGGTGGTGATTTAAAAAAAAATAAAAAAAATAAAAAATTAATAATTAAAAAAAAGAAAATAATAAAAAAATAACAAAAATATCTAAATTAAAACAACAGAATCTGAAAATTTTAAAAAATAATAAAATAAATAATAATAAAAACAAATATAACAGTAGAAATAACTGCTTCCAAACTTGATTTGCAAGTTTTAAAAAATAAATAAATAAATAAATAAATAAAAAAGAATGAGTCAATGACAATAACTCCCATGTTCTCACTCTTTAACTCTACGTATTGTTTTTAAAAAAAATAAATAAATATTTGTAAATAATAATTTTTAAACCACTCAGATAACAACCCATGTTCTCCACTTAATTAAAAATAAAATTAATAATAAATAATAGATTGTTACCGTTAAAAAATGGCTTAAGTCTAATTACTAGGTAGATTTATTTTGAAAAAATTTAAAAATAATAAATATGAATAAGTCAAAGAGTGGTAACCTCTCTGAACTGAACTACTGCAAAAAAAATATAAGAAAAAAGATATATGGAGAAAAAGAAGAAAAAGGGGGGGGGGGATTTTTTGGAGAACAGAGAAAGAAAAAGGACGAAAAAGAGAGAGAAAAAGGTTGATATTGAGAAGAGTAAATGGGAGAAAGAAGGAATCATCACTGACTGAGAAGAAAAAAGAGCACGCAGGTATTTTTTTTTTTTACAAAAGCTACTTTTATTCTTATACTTGGCATCATGCATCAAAAAGTTTGATTATGCATCCATTTCACAAAAATAAAATTACTATGAGCATGGCATCCTGCACCTCACCCCAACCTTCATCATGATATCCACTATAAAAACCTCAACAAGCCTCTACTACCTCTTCAAAACAGTTCCATTGTTCCACAACCATGCCTCCCTCCACCAAACCATCATGTACCTCGGTCGTTCAGAACCACGCCACCATGACAGCAGCCATGGAGAGGTTTCGCTCCATGCATTCAATCCGCACCAACCTGCACTGCTATCGAAAACCTTCACCTCGTGCTTTCCACTATCAACTAATGTTCTCGAGCACCTAAAAAACGCTCACCACAAACACGTTCAATCTCACCAAGAAACACACCCCATACCTTTGCCAAACGCTCCACCCTCACCATATCTTTGCCAAACGCTCAACCCGCACCAACCATTATTGGCCAGCAGCAACTACCCTCAACTTGCCTTCATCAGCGATCACCATGAGCACTGCCACTGAACATTCCCAACCACCGCAAGCCACTCACTCACACCGTATCATGTTCAAAACTGCATCCTCTCCACCAATCCATTAGGACCTGTTGAAGTATTAGAACTGTTAGGATTTTTTTTTTATTGTTGCTTAGTTGGTTATTTACTCTGTTAATAATGTCCTGGTTTGTAGGGCAATCTGTTTGTTTGAATTGGTCTTAGACCCACTCACCACGTTGTTAGGAACTGTAAACGTGGAGCTTGTTTCTGTTATTTTCCTTGTAACAGGCTTGTATAAAGCCTTGCTTTTGCAATTCAATATATGCTTTTCAGTTTAAACTTGCAAATTTATTCTGAGATCCAACATCTGGTATCAGAGCCTCGTCACAGAGGCCTGATAAGAAACTGCAGTTTCTTAAGAAAATAGCAAGAGCAAGAGATTCATAAAAGAGAAAAAATTCAGAGAATTATGGCTACAGAGAACAGCAGCTTTGTTCAGCCAGCAATTCCACGGTTTGATGGTCATTATGACCATTGGGCCATGCTCATGGAGA
>Ga0209489_107237_pt1 | contig 16787 bp, 5 predicted proteins | sample SiratrowhiteBW_FD_187527 | JGI IMG/M metagenome (GOLD analysis project Ga0209489, IMG submission 187527) | Root nodule microbial communities of legume samples collected from California, USA - Siratro white BW (SPAdes) (version 2) | ecosystem: Host-associated > Plants > Roots > Nodule | place: USA... | reverse complement strand
TAAAATTAAAAAAAAAAAAAAAACACTTTTAGGTGGTTGTACGATAATTAAACGCATCAAGAAGTTGGAAAATTAACTAACACTTTTTGCCATGTGATGGCTTAATTATTGCTTCTAATTAATATATTAAATGTTGTGCTTAAATATTTTGTAGTTTAGTTCTAAGCTTATCACATGGCTACATACCAATCTTATTTATCAATTCCTCTACGTTGGTTTTTGTCGGTGGGGAAGATCGTTATTCTATGAAGTGCACTCTTCTGTCACATGAATTATAGAAAAAAAAATATAATCTAAATTTTTTAATAAAATGATAATATTTTTTTTTCAAAAGATATTCAATGTTTAATCTATTTTGAATTGAAATATTTGTAATGAAATTTCAGTTGTTCCTGACATTTTATTGTCCGTTAAGTATATAATAAAAACATCATAAGAAAAAGTATTAACACGGTTCAAGATGTTTATTACAAGTGGAAGTGTTTCCCATGAAATTTAAAAAACTTAATTCTTGTCTACATATTACTATTCATTATATTCTTTTTTTTACTATGTATGTTGTAAATAATAAATTCATGATTAAACTTTGTTGGAGAAGATAACGGAATATTTTAAGTAAAGATTTATTTTTAAGCACATTTTTGTTTGTTTGATAATAGTATCCTCGGTAAACCCAACAAGTAGTTGACCTAAATTATACAGATCCAAGTCTTTAAATGAGATTCAAGTTTAAGTTTGTGAATAAAAATTGTTCTTAATTTTAAGATGTTAATTTTCCAATAGTAATTAATCAATAACGAAATTAATATCGTTTTTACATGTAATATAATTATATATGTGACGTTCTAAACAAGAATAACTAAAAATGAAAACAAACATTTGTAATTATTAAATTAAAATTAAAAGCAACAAAGGACTGATCAAAACAAGTATAACCTTAAATGGGATGACGAGAATATTGACAAAATAAAAATAAAATACAACCAAATTGTAACGTTCAAAGTTACCATGTCCGTGATTGAATTTTAATAAAATGAATAAAAAGGAAGGGAACATAATTTTTAATGAATATAAAAAAGAATGATAATTGAATCAGTGACTTTACTTTGTTACCATGAGATATAAAAATGGATCAATAAAATGTAATTTTATATAAATATCAAGTTTCAGTAAAATCAAATAAAAATGAATTAATCAAATAATCATATTTATTTTAATGTATTTTAAAAATATACATTACTTGTATTTTAACATATATATATATATATATATATATATATATATATATATATATATATATAAAGATTTTATTTAATAATTTTATATTAATATAAGTACAGAAATCAATGGGGTATTTGTTTGTTAGTTGAAGTTGTGATTTGATGGGATGATGGAGCAAGTTGGCCATGTTTGTTGATCAATACATGTACCTTTGAGTAGTCTCTAAGACAATGGTTGGTATGGTGCTGCTGAAGCTGCACCACACTCTCACACCACTTTTAATTTATTTACATCAATTCCTCTTATACGTGTCATATTTTTATACATTATCAAGATTTCTTTTCTTTATTTTTTTCATGATTCTTATCAAAAAAATGTACTGGGAGAGGGACAGGGTCTATTTATCGAATTCATATAGTTTTTTAAGAATACATTTTTATAGTATAATTTATTACCGAAAGAAGTTTGATCTAGGAAGAAAAAATTAAATAAATACTTTTTTTAAAACTTTTTTTTTTAATTGAGGAGTGGGAATGGAAGAGTAGAGAAAGAAAGAAAAGAGGACTAAAAAGTTTGAATTGTGTAGAGAGAAATGATACACGTACACAGGCAAAACCACTCTCTTCCGACTCCTAATACTTGGATTTTTTTAATTTATTTATCTTGTTAAAACATAATAAAAATAGGAGAGGAGATGTGGTGAAAAGAGAAAATGTGAGAAGAAGATTTTGGTGTTTTTCATACTAATTGGTATTTTTATATTAGTCTTAAAGTCTTTTAAATAGTTTTTGTCTCTTATTCACTAGTTCTAACATCTTTTATGTTCTTTTTCACTTTTTTTGTGTTAGTCTTGATTATCTTTATATTATTCTGGACATCCTTCACATTGATTCTGACATCTTCAACATTGTTCATAATGTTCTTGGTGTCATCATCGTCATCTTCCACAACATGACTGACAATTATTTCTTCATCATCTCTGACAATTTCTTGTAATGGTCCACTATCAACTCTTTTTATTCGAAAGTCGTCATGAACGACCTTGTTGTAAACAACTCTATCTCTGTGAACAATCTCACCTCCAATCATTAACAACAATCAAATCATTAAATTTAAAAAGCATTGAGTCAGTGGTTAACGTAGTTTTAAAATGTAGTGAATATGGTTAAATAGATGTTTTTCACTTAAACTCATGAGCATTAAGTTATGAATAACATTAGGTCAAGCTTTCTAGAGTCCCTGGTGTAACTGTGGTCGGGAGAATTTCAATATACATTACCTTCCTCTTGAGTTAAAATGAAAGTGGTTAACATAGTTTTAAATTGTGGTTAACCATGTTAGTTTAAGGGTTAAACCCTTCAAACCAATAATCATTGACTTAAGAATGAGCATGAACATTGATCCTGACATATAGTTTTGCGGTTATTCTGTATATCCTAGAAGCTTTGTAAAATCATTGTTTGTGTTCATCATAGCTAACTAGTAGAGAAAGTCTAAACCTTGTACACCGAAAGACGTTACCTTATCTAGTGAGCAAGAAACTTGATATATCGATAACAAAACATTGTATTTGCTTATGATGTGAATGACTTGCATAAGAATGCTTGTGTGAGACAGGAGTGGCTTGGTAAAATAATACTTTGGTTAAGACATGAGTGACTTGTACAGGAATACTAAAGTTTAGCTAGGAATAATTTGGTGAAAGAATACTTGATTGAGGTAGAAGTGGCTGAGAGATGAAATAATACTTAATTGTACTTTGCAACAATAGTTTTCTTAATAGAACTTAACTGGTTTGTCAAGAATTGGATGTAGTCTATGTTATCAAATGATTTAGTATAAAAAAAAAAAAACTATGTAAAACTTTCTCTTTCATTTCTCCATACATTGCATGTTATTTATGTAACTAACTTAAGAGGGCGAAGTTTTAAAACTAAGTTTTTGAAAATATAAATTGTTTCGTTTGACCAAACACTAAACATATTATCTGAATGCAATGATATTTGTGAAAAACAATGAAGTGCTTCAAATTCAACCCTAACTTTTTGTGTTTTTCTTATTTTTCAAATAATAAAACACCTAAAACTCCACCAATTGCCTACCCAAGCCATGTAAACTAGTAATTGAAGACATTCAAAGCTCAACAAGTAAGACACTGGAAGTAAAAAAGTCATCTAACCAGTACTTCAACACAGTTAACCACATTCCACAATCGTTTTAACCAAACCTTTTATAGACCATGTTTAGTGATGTAAGCAATAAAAATTGTCTCAACTAAGTTGACAATCATAAACAATTGTGAGTAATCATTCACTTCATAAGTATTGATCCAAAACTTATTTTTATAATCAATGCAGACACCTCCACTCTCAAACCTAATCAAGAATTTAATTGATTTCTAATCTTCGATAAGAACATTTCAAGATGACTTTAACTATCACTTATTCTTATGTACTGCAAGTCCATCGCTAATGAAAGTAAACAATGGACACCATAAAACAACATCTTAAACTCCATCAATTGCCCACCCAAGCCATCTCACAATTAGTTAAGAATGCTTAAGAATGAACACTTGAAAATTGTGGTTATTCTTCTAGTTCTTCTCTTCAAAACATGTCTTTATATAGGCTCAAAGAAAGTAGTTGTTGCATTCCCTTATCTGGTTGTTCAGTAGCTTTGAATTCACTTGATTATCTTCTTCTTCTTTCTTTATGTTTGGTGCGCTTGGCATTGAGTAGCATTAAATGTGCTTCATTCAACATTAATTTCTCTTCTTTTCTTCGTGCAATCTCTCTGATAGTTGATAATACTTATCTTCCTTAATAGCAGAACATTTTACACAAAAAAATGTAAGAATGTAAAAGTATACATCGTACAGGACAAATAGTTTAGGCAGAAAATAACTTGTGTCAGGAGAGTTGCCAGACATTGTGGCTTTAGCTCAAATCCAAGAGATATTTGAATAAAGCTTTTACTTGGCCAAATCTCCTTGGTGACGAACGGTGAAGACATTCTCTATATCACATACTTAAGCTTCAGGAATATTCTTTGACTTCATGTCAAATGGAGTAAGTAGTCTACTTGATGTTGTTATGTGTAGACAAATCACTTACATTACTTGCTTTCATGCTTTGTTGGTTTAAGCATTTAGTCAAAATCACAAGGTGTTGAACTTTTGCTCTAACACATTATGGTGTCCATTGTTTACTTTCATTGGTGATAAACTTGCAGTACATATGGATAAGTATGGGTTAAACTTATCTTGAAATGTGGTTATCCAAGCTCAAAAATTGGTTAAATTCCCAATTAGGTTTGAAAATGAAGGCGACTACATTGATAATGAATATCAGCCCTAGATCAATGCTTATAAAGTGAATGATTACTAACAATGTTTTATGATTGTGAGCTTGGTTGAAACAATTTTTATTGATTGCATCATTGAACTATGTTATTAACTAGGCTTGGTTAACTATTTTGTGGTATTGGTTAAACGACCTAATAACTTCCGTAGTGATACTCATTAAGCTTTGAATGTCCTCAATCATTTACATGGCTTGTGGCAAACAATTGGTGAAGTTTAAGGTGTTCCTTCATAGTTTCATTGTTTACTTTCATTGGTGACGGGCTTGCAGTACATTTGGATAAGTGGTGGTTAAAGTCATGTAAAATGTGGTTATCCAAACTCAAAAATTGGTTAAATTCCCAATTAGGTTTGAGAATGACAATGATTTCATTAATTTTTAATACAAATCTTGGATCAATGCTTATGAAGTGAATGGTTACTAACAATTCTATAATTACCAACTTGGTTGTGACAATTTTTATTTGGGTTATTAGTTAAATAACCTCTTGACTTCCAAAGTGATAATCGTTGAGCTTTGAATGTCTTCAATCATTGATTTATATGGCTTGGGCAACTAATTGGTGGAGTTTAAAGTGTTCATTGTTTACTTTCATTAGTGATGAACTTGTAATTAGTGATGAACTTGTAGTAAATATGGATAAGTGGTAGTTAAAGTCATCTTGAAACGTGGTTATCTAACCTAAAAAATTAGTTAAATTTTGGATTAGGTTTGAGAGTGAAAGTGAATATAAGTTGTGGATCAATGCTTATGAAATAAATGGTTGTAAATATACGTTTTGTATCATAAGCATATGAAGTAAATGGTTACTCACAATTGTTTACTAACTTGATTGAGACAATGTTTACTAATTGCATCACTGAAAATAGCTGTAAGGATTTGGTTAAAACAATTATAAACTATGGTTAATTGTGTTGGAGTATTGATTAAATGACCTATCAATTTCCAAAGTCATACTCATTAAATTTTTAATATCTTCAATTACTATTTTACATGGTTTGAACAGGCCATTGGTGAAATTTAAAATATTTTTTTTATTATTTATTTTCATTATTGATGAACTCTAGTACATTTAGATGAACATTAGTTAAAATTATTCTAAAATATGATTAAATTTTCATTTAGTTTTAAGAATAAATGTGACTACATTAATTATGAAAATAAATTGTGACTGAATGTTTATGAAGTGAACAGTTTTGTTTAAATTCCACCAAATTTTTCAAAATTTAGCTGAGAACTTTTTATAATTTACAAGTAAATATATAGCTGTCCCACCTTCTTCAGTGATCATCACCTATAGTCTCATCCTCTCTACTTTCACCTTCACTCCCCTACTACCTATTATTGTTCTTATAGAGCAAAACTGAAAACCTCCTGTTTATTCAATTTATAAACTATAAAATGTGTCTAAGTGACTAGGCAATAACTCAACCCCCAACTTAGTTTATTAAAAGCCACTAAAGAGAAAAAGCAGAAAGTTAAAACTTTATACTTATATCGACTCATTTCTTTTTCCTTTCTACTCAACTTCCTTTAATCTCATTCATTCCACTTTTGAAAGAAAAGTGCGTAGAGAGTAAAGGACTTTCCACTGATCCTACGTTTTTTCTTTTTTTTTTTTCTATTCTATCATTTTCACTCCTTAAGGCTTAATAAATGCATGTAGTTATTAATCTCTGGAACGTTGTAATTTGAACTAACAATTTATTAGATTGTTTTTCTTGCGATCTACTAATAAAGCTAATGTCTATTTCATGGGTTGATTATGAATGTAGTTTGATTTAAACTTTTCATTGACTTCCAAAAATATTTAAATGTACAATGTTAATAATACTTTTTACATAAATATTCGGTGGGAAACTGCCTTGTCACTACATCATAATCAACAAGATAATAAGAGTAAAGCAATCAAATCTTATTAAATATCTGTGTGCCAAGGTAGTTAAATAACATTTGAATTTTAGTATATATATTTTCAAATAAAATTTCAATTTCCATGTTAGCACAAATTTAGCAATATATATAAATATAACGATATTAATTGGAACCTAAGGTACATAAATTAATTTTGCACTAAATAGTTTAATATTATTATATTTTCAATTATTTTTTAATATTTATTTGAATTGAGTGTAAAAATTATTTGTTATCATGTGTAACGATCCTTAAAACTTTGTCATGTCTTTCAAATTCAGAAAGAATCTTAGGAGGGTTTTTTGTGATAAGTTAGAACCATATGTAGTGGATATTTCAAATTTAGAAAGAATCTTAGGAGATTCTTTTGTGATAAGTTAGAATGCTTGAGAAGTCACAATTGATTTGACGTGGGATGAAAAACATGAACCAATCTAAGGAATCAATCAATTATTCACTATACAAATATGTGGACATTAAGAATAGATAATGAGTATATGTATTTTTCTTTTGTGCAGACAGAAGGATGATTGTATTAATTTTTAATAATAAAACTTATTTAGTTATGTTTTTCTTTTCAACAAACATGTAATCCCATATGTTTTATAATTAAGAGTTGAGATTTGATGAGTCTCAGATATATACGAAGGGAAATTATTGCGCTGCCCAACTTGTTTCTTTGTGGTTAGGCACAGACGTACTACATGGTAGAATCTTATCCCTAATTTTATTAAATTTGATTTCTATAAAAATAAAGGAATTCCAAAGTCATCGTTACATTACATGCTAAATTTCTTGTATTTTTTTAAAAAACTTTATATGAAGTTCTGAAGATCAACACAACTTCCTAAAAGTTATTTCATTTTAAATTATGTTAGGTTAACTTATGTTAGGATCTAATTTATGCAACTCCTTGTGTAGTAAAAGTATTCTAACTTAAAATAACTTAAAATACAGAAAAAAATTATAAAACATATATACCTACGACTTAAATTCCATTTTGTACTGAATAATAACTTAGATGGGCGCAGTTTTTAAAATAAATATTATTCTATTTAGTTATTTTATTAACATTTATAATTTAAATATTTGAAAATTAAAATTCATTGTCATTCATATAACTTAAATTTTAATTTGGAGGAAGGTGAATCTAAAATCACATTCTTTTTGTACTTGGACCCATGTGAGCACACCAAACCACCTTTTTTATAACCAGAAGGTTGGTGGCTCCATGGAATTGGAGTCACATTATGCCCAATATTACTACTTTTCCAATGACTTTCGTATTGAGAAGGTATAGACGTTTGTTCATATTCATATAGACCAAAGGGATATAAAAGAAAAGAAAGTAGAGGTAATAAATGGTGAGAAAACATGAAGGGATAGAATAGTAGGCTGAATGTGCTAAGAAAACAGATAAAATCAACTCTCAAGTTAAAACACATTCTAAAAGTACAATCAAATATATAAAATATACTATCCTATTTCATGCTTAACATTTGCCAATTCTATACCTTTCATTGCATTATTGATTAGTAGCCAATAATATTAATTTTGGAAAGCAAAAATTGAACAAGAAAATTGGAAAATCGTTTTGTACACTATATACATTTACATTTCTAAATTACATGATAAATGCGATTTGTATGATAATGCAATAACCTATCAAAATATGGGTAAAAGAATTTCAATTCATCATCTCAGTTGGGAACATCTCTTGAGCTCACCTTTTCGATAGATATCCTTCTTAGACACACTTATAATTCCAGACTGCTCCTCAACTTTCCTAATAAGAAGTTTCAGTAAAGGAACCTTTGATAGAGTTCTCCGAGACCCTACCATGATCAACTTTTTCTGTAATCAAAAAGCAAAGCAAAAACTAGTTAAGACAAAAGTTAAACATCTGTACAAAATGTATTCATGAGTAAAAAATACTAGATGGCTGGGACAGCTGTTTGAGAAAAATAATTGCTAAAAGTCCTGAGGAAATTGCAAGAAAGCTTCACTATACTGTTTATTTTTTGGATTATGGGTACAACAAATAATCAAACTTCATTCTTTTTGTAGCAAACAGGTTTCGCTGTATGTTCAGTACTTGGATTATGATTGAAAAAACAAAGAAATAAAGGTACTTGGATTAGGATAAGCATATAAAAATCTATGAAAAACTTCCTCATTAGTTAAACACTTGAAAGTATGTAATAGTGTAGATTTCTCATTTACAAAACATTTTTTAAAAAGTTCAACTGTTACCAAGCAAAGAAAATAATGGGTCCAAAGCCTCTAAATTTAAAAAATGCTAGTTTTACAAATTCTGAATTAAGGACTGCTTAGACAAACTTCTACATAAACATTTTCAAGAGAAAAAAAAAAATCAAACAAATATTTCATAAGTTAAAATTAGTTTACACAATCTAATTTCTACAAACTCTTTCATATAATTTCTCTAAATTTTTATTTTTATTTAACTAGCGCATAAACTACTTTTAGTTTATTGTGAAAGTTATTCATTTTTTCTTTTTTTTTCTTCTTAATTTTCTTTCTAGAAAAACATATGAATAAGTTTATCTAACCAACCCCTAAGAAGGTTGATTTACAAAAGTTCTTATTATATAACAAGAGGTACAATTATATATTTAAAAAAAAAATTATTTTTCAACCATTTTATATATGCATTTATTCAATAATAAGCATAAAGTGAATTTGAGGGAAAAGTAAGAAACTGGAAAAAGTTAGAGAACAAGAGAAACTACCTTAGCACGAGTAAGAGCCACATTTATCCTGTGCCAATCTCCAAGCAGAGAAGCAGCACAGCTTGTTGGGTTTTCGGTAGACCTTACAAAAGATAATAATATACAATCCTTATCTCTACCCTGGAAAACACAAACAAATGACCAGTTTATTATGAAAAATGGGGATCCTTATCTGTGTAACGAGAACAAAAAATTTAAATGACATGAACAGAAGGAAACCAAAGTCATGCCTAAATGTTAGAGAAATGTTAAACACTATGCGGTTGAATGATTTAATTTTTGTAACACGGAGTCCTACGTAATACTTTGATGCTGGCTCGTGCCTAACCTGGTATTTGTCAATGGTATGTATCTCCAAAGAAGTCATGCAAGCAGCTTGGCGAATGATGTTTGCCTGTGAATTATATGGAGTGATAATGCCAATGTGTTCTTTTCCGATTCCATTTTTAACCAATTCCTTTGCAATCTGCAATATAAATAAATGAAAAAACTGATTTATGGACATGAACGAGACAAATGACACGAATCTTTAATCCGGTAAGGAAGAAGGGCCAAGGCAATTAGCCCACAAAGTTGTTCAACTTTGGGGTTTTCATGTAAACCGATTTCCATCAACAGATTATCACTTAACATAATTACCGAGAATGGTTTTCGTCCCAAAACATTCAAGTGTATTGATGATTCGAGTTAACCAAAATAAAAGGAGAGAAAAGAAAATGGTCAACCAATATAATGTCCAAGTGTATTTTTTAACCCAACATAAAGCACTGAAAAACATATCAATTTGCTTGTCGAAAGAAATAATATATCATCTTTGAAAATGACCTACCTCAGCAATTATTTGAGCTTCAATAGGATTATTTACAATCTTCTGATCTCTTGCCTCTAAAGCGGGCAACTTGTCTACGATGAAAAAGTAATGTAAACAATCTCATTTACAATGAACTAAAGGATAAAGGGTGTAAAGGAAAATAATGTACAAACCAGTATCAATAAATATCACAGGTCTTCGAGGATTCAAAACCTGCACATGGTTTTACAAAAAGAGACTTAAAAGACATAATTTTATCTTAACCAAGCATAAACATTGTTATCTTATCTGTGACACTGACAACTTTACCCTTAAAGATTGTCTAGTTCACCCGCTCAAAACTTTACCCACAATACACTAATAATACAGCTCAGTATCTATATAAGTGTATGAATATTCAGTATCTATATTAAGACTAACAAACGAAGGTTGATGTCAGCAGAAATGAGTTTCTCAGACTTTTATTGAAATGGAAGAATTTTTAAATATTATTGATCAATTTTAATTTTTCAAAGTGAATTACGTTGTATTGACAATGCTAAATAAATCAACAAGCACAGAGAAAAAAGGATGTAGTCTTTCCCAAAGTGTACTATCTATTATAACAATATTCAAGGAAGATCAAGCTCATATGCATAGATAGAACTAAGCAGTAAAAGCAAAAATCCTCCATCCATAATATAATAAGAATCCAGATAAAAAAAAAAAAAAAAAAAAAAAAAAAAAAAAAAAAGACCTTACATGTTCTAGCCAAGGCAAGTCACAGCTTAAGCCTGAAAACTCAAGTTTTGCATTAGCTACCTCAACTGAACCACACCTCAATCTGTCACCATATACCAAGGCATTTGAAAGGTCCATAATGTCCTGACACATACGATACTGCATATACCAAATAAGTGAAGCCGATAGACAACAATGGAGCAAAAAGAACAAAACCGAAGTTTGCAATCTATTATCTAGTAGCCATAACGTACCTGACTCTGTAAAGCTAAAATAGCCTGCGGATGTGCTTCTGAGAGCCTACAGAACAAACTTGTCCCCATGCCATTCTCTCGGGCCTCTGTACTCTAGGAATTATCAGATAAAAATTTCATAAGATTATATTATAGAGTTTTGTACAAAGAAACAAAAAATAGTTTAGTCACACACCTGGACAAGTGGTGGCAGTTGATAATGATCCCCAACAAGTACAAACATCGAAGCAAACGTTAGAGGACCCAAGGACACCTGCAATGGCAATAGTCACAACATAATTTTTATGAAAGCATACAACATAATTACATATACATGAACAATTGTTTCCTTCTCTCAACGTTTCCTTATGTCATGCTCTGTCGCAATTAAATTATGGAGTTTAAGTACATACGGAGGAAAAGAAGACATGAATTGATACAAATTGAGGTGTATTATATTAACCGTTATTTATACTAACAAATCATGGAGATAGGAAATACCGTAATCGAACAAAATAAATGAGGAAACTAATCCAAGAGGATAATGTAAATATAGTTTAGCTTATGGAAAAAGTACTGTAAAATACACGAAAGGAAAAAGACGCATACTGGTAAAGTTGTCTGTCCAGCTTCATCCATAATGCATACATCAAACCTTGTGTTGGCAAGCAAGGGACTAGAAATGCCAAGACAAGTAACTGCGACAACTTTGACTTGTTCCAACCTTCTTTTGATATCTTCAACACCTTGTACACTCATTGCTGAAATAAAAACCACTATCAGAAGATTTATTACAAATCTAATTATAATTTAAAAAGGGAGCCTATAAGCAATAAATTGGAAAACCTGAGAGGCAGTGTTCTCTGACCGCCTCATTCACTACTTCGTGTCTTCCAATTCGTACAAAATCAATCCCCTACATCCACTTAAATTATAATGACATGCAACATATGACATCTAAAAGTAGAAATTAAAGAATATACAGAAACAATATATCGTTTAGAAGCAAGAGAGGCATGCATTAGTAAAGATTAGTGCACCATGCAGGACATCAATCAAATCAATTTAGTCCAAGTTTTCATGCTGGGATTTGATACAGGAAAGGATAAATGAAAAAAAAAAAAAACTGAACTTTTGAATCAATAAAGGATAAGCCTTCACAGTTCAACAAAGCTGGAGTTGTGGTGCCCACAACGCCATCCATAGACCACCATCCAAGATTGAAAAATTGAACTTGAAAAATGAAAGGAGGATGCTTGGTGGAAGCTATAATGGTGGACAAAGAACGGTGTTCATGTTAATGTGTTTCACTCTTAGCCATGTTTGCAGCGCTTCACATAGAGTGCATGTAAAGTTACACAATGAGAAAAAAAGTTGCTGATTCATAGCTGCATTAAGTCAGGTATTTGGTTCATTTTAAGTTCTAACCACTCCTAGAGGTTGAGTGCATTCTAACATCATTGTACTTTATGTTATATTTTCCAATCAATCTATCTACTTCAGACTTATGGACTATCGAGAATAGCTGAATGAGGACAATTTAAATAAATGGTGTGGATTCTTTTCCAGCAACATGAAGCCATATTTAATTATGTGATAAAATACAAGACGTTATAATATGTGGACATGGATACCTGTGCTTTTAATTTGATGAGTAAATTGTCAACAGCAGAATTTGTATAGGCTGTTAGTAAAATGGATGTCCCTCTAATCAACAAGGCTTTCACAGCATGGACTAATGTGGACGTTTTCCCTGTTCCAGGCATCCCTAATATAAGTGCGTAATCTTTTGCTGTAAGTATCTGAAAATCAATAACAAAGCATAGTCATAGAAAAATCATTTTAATGATAAACTAAACCAACTTGCATATTAAACTTAAAGAAAGTCAAGAAATTATAGCTTCATGCAGACCTTGAGAATTGCTCTACGTTGGTCATCATTCAAACTCTTCTCTGACCAAACATAGGATATCGCAGGATCCTGACTAACTATAGATCCACTGTCAAATCTAGGAGCCTACAGCCAGAAGACATCAATACAGAGGAAAGGATGAAGTAGTTAGTCATTTAGAAATATAGTACCTAATTCAAACAGCAATGTAGCAAGTAATTCACCTCAAGATCAACAATCATCCGCCGCAAATGAGCACTTCGATCATTTTGTACAAAAAGTTGTACAAGATTAAACCTACCAAAAAGTGCATAAATAATTGTATACTCAAATAACTTTCAAGAACAGCAGACAATTTGCAAATTAAATTTTTGAATGAAGCGGCAGTCAGAGAAGGCACCTCATAATTGCAAAGGAAGTCACAGCTTCATCCTTGTAAATTCTCCAAACCTGCTGAATGAGATCATGTACTGTGGAAGAACTCCCGGGAATTCGTAAACGCTTAGAAAAGGAAACCTTGAGGAATTTTACAAAGTAAACATTCGAAATTAATTACTCAGCAAGACATAGCTGTTCAACCAAGGAATGTAATGGAAAGGGTATACATATGTATAGAAAAAAAGCTAACTTACAAAAGGGTAAAATTCAGAATCAAACAGAAAAGAAACAATTAATATAATACTCACCGATACATGGATCGGACTTATATCAGATATCACACCTTTAGCAATAATTTGATGGCTAGATTGATTACCCAGTATCTAAAAAGTAAAAAGGTAGTTATAATTAAAAGATAATAGTACATGTCAGTAATAAAATAAGATGCATAACACAACCCTTTTACAAAAGGCAGTTACTAAAATATCCATATTCTGGTAGGAAACAATATTCTCTCTTTAGTAGTACTACTTGCATGAATAAGTCAAATAAAATCTCTAGTAGATTGTCTAGAATGCCAAGCCAATTTCTAATCTTTATTAAAAATAAGAGCGAAAATAAACAGGCAACCACAACTAAGTTTTGTATTATATAAAGTTGCTATAAGCATTGCCAAGGACCCAGTTCTGTATGATAAAAATTAAGCATGTGGAAATTGAACAATATTTAAAAAAAAGATTGACTATGGTGATAAAGAACTAAGAAAGAAGGAAGCTTGAGACTACATTAGGAATTAAATAGTAGATTAGGAATTGTATAATATTGAATTGGGCCTTTGCTGGGATTATTTTAGTAATTAGGACCTCTTATTGGGCATTGTTTGTTTGTAGACATCTTAGATAGTTTTGAGGACCATTGGGTCTAATTAGTTAGATGGATTTAGTAGTCTTAGGTCCGGAATATAAGTAGTCATTTAAATTTTGTGAATGGAGTTCTGTCCTTTTGAGAGAAACTTTGTTTATTTTCTCACGAACTACTCTTGATTCATATTTTTTAATGTTCTAATTCAATGTGGCATATCTTTCTTTCAACTTACCCATCATTTTAGGATTGTGTTGTTCTTCACAATGATTACCTAATTCCATCGCTTGTTCGTTTTCCTCATTTTTATTCCTTGTTCAATAGTGACCGATGCTATATACAAGATGAAACCCAATATCAGATCTATTAGCATCAATCACAACTTAACAAGGAATATAAAATAGGAAAATAGGAATGCCTAGAATTAAGGGATGTGAAGACAGTGTCACAACAAGGATTGATAAGTCTAAAGAAAAATTAGACAGTTTGAATTACAAAATACAGATATAAGAATCAAGAGTGGTTCTTAGGTAGAAAGTTTCTCTCAAAAACATAAAGTTTCATTTACAAAGGAGTTAAAACTTCTTACACAAGCCAACACATGGCTACTAATACTATGGACCTAAAACTACTAGGCTCGTTTAAGTAATTAGGCTCAATGGTCCAACAAGCTATCTTAGAAGCTAACATAACAAATAAGGGTAACATGCTTAAATGTGTGTTTGTGATTCTCTTTTCCCTATATTTCTGTAGGTATGCCTTCTTGTTTATATTATATTTATTGGCTCTTGGGTTCTAATTATATATTGTATATATATAAACTATAACCAACTAATTTTTGGATAGGCAGCTTCTTTTCTAATTATTTTCTAAACAGACTTAGGATTAAGGAATCCATTGTGTGCATTCTTCACTACAAAAACTATTGTGGAGATTATCCTTTCCATACCACGTTGCAAACTTTACCTTCATTTTGTTAAACATCCAAATATCACAACTAAATTCAATTATTTCCAAAATAAAAATATGAAAGTATACATACCACATGATCTCCACTTCGAAGTGTGAAATCTAAATCATTTTTCAATGAGGCACTAGAAGACACTGTAGAAACTTCAGAGAGGTTTGAAGAAGAATCTTGTTGTATGAAACGATAAGTGAATTGATTGTCTTTGGAAGATTTCTCAAGAGGTATTCCGACTGAGTCATCAAGAACAATAGAAGAAAGACCACTATTGTTTGAACTCTTTGAACTATGTGATTGCCATACCTCTTTCCTTAAAATCTGAAATGGTAAAGGAGAGAAGTAAAAAAAAAAAATAGACTTTTTAAACTTGTAAATTGATTAAAATAAATTTCGAGGCAAAAACTAAACAGACTTCAAACCTCAGTCTCTTTAGCTTCTAAGTCAATCAATCGATCCCATTGGCGGAGAAACTTAGAATGTGAAGAAGTCATGTGATTAGTAAGAGAATCAAAAACCTCCCCCAACCCACTGCTCTCTGTGCTTCCACCATTTGCCTAAAGGATTTTATAATAGTGACACAAGAAATAGACATGTTACCTAGAATAGATTCTTACACAAATTAAGCAATAACATTATGATAAACTTCACTATATGGACATATCACATTATATAACATTGTGCGCAAACAAATCAGTGACATCTATATGGACATAACACAGGATTAAACACTATTTTCAGTAATAATGATTAGGAAGGAAAATAATGCAGCAATTAATATTAGTGTAACGGTAGAATTGGTTAAACTAACAGGAATCTTACAGGGTTCTTATATACAGAAGTAAAAATGCAATTGCTAAAAAGGTAAACTTTTTATTTATGTGTAGAAATCAGAAGAAAAAAATAAATCTTAGTCACCTATGGTCCTATCCATTTAGAACATATCTAAGTAAATGATGATTTTGAACTTTAAAATCATCAGCAGAAACAACCATAACAGGGTCTATGTCAGAAGTGGTTATAACTGTTCGCAAAGTTTCTGCACTTCCCAAGGTAAAGAAGAAGTACCTTGTGATAAATGCTACAAACATTAAGATGGCGACAACCTCTGCAAATGCTAGGACTCTACAATCAGAAAATGAATGCTTGTAATGGCAATCCAATGAAGTTGTTAAAAATACTTTATAAAATTATGGAAAAGCCAGTACCTGTGACATTGGAGGCAGTTGTTGTAGAGTCAATGCCTTCAGAATATCACTTGCTAGTTCATTTCGTTGCATTATTAGCCCAGTTAAGTCAGATCTTTGAACCACGATGCCCTTTGTCCATAAAAATTAAAACAATTGAAGTTTACTCCCATACACTGAAATGGGTGATACAATGGCATAACTAGCCTTTTAGGGTACAACAAATCAGAATCCCAATTAGGAATAGTATATATTCTAATTTACAGAAATGAAAAGAAATAAAAACTGTCATGTTTAATCTGGTATATTACTCCCTTAATTAAAGTTGAACAAATTAATCAGAATATTTGCTCCGCCAATCTGGGAAACAGCTGGATATGGACTTTTCTATTATTGACTCAATATCCAACAACAATATTAACTTCTCTTGGCAGAAAAAAAAAAAAAAAAAAAAAAAAAAAAAAAAAAAAAAAAAAAAAAAAAAAAAAAAAA
>Ga0209489_107236_pt1 | contig 16787 bp, 11 predicted proteins | sample SiratrowhiteBW_FD_187527 | JGI IMG/M metagenome (GOLD analysis project Ga0209489, IMG submission 187527) | Root nodule microbial communities of legume samples collected from California, USA - Siratro white BW (SPAdes) (version 2) | ecosystem: Host-associated > Plants > Roots > Nodule | place... | reverse complement strand
ATATATATATTTATATATATATATATATATATATATATATATATATATATATATTATCTTAACTAAAATAAATACCACTATGTATCTTTAAATTATTTTTATTGATATGATACATCGTATTGTTAGTGATTATTCACAATATGTGAACTAAATCTTTAAGTTTTAGGCAAAATATACTACCAGTGAAAGCAAACTCGAGGCCTCATCTTTCGTATATAACAGTTTTCATAGTACTTGTTAGCAAGTGTTTTCGTTTTGTCTGACTTTATTATAACAGGTTGAGGATGTATAATAATTAAGATTTATTTTATTTTATTTTAGTGCAATCAAAATACGAAATAATTGAAAAAAAATGGCTCTTGCAGGTTTTATTATAAAATCTTTTATAAGGAATCCACCGTATGAAAACTGCAATGAACATAGAATTCACAGAGGATAGCTGTTACTATGAGTGTTTTCTTTATTTTGAACTATCGCACTTGAAAATGAATGGAAATAGGATTGAATAAAACATTTTCAGTAAGATGAAGATTCAGGTTTTTGGGTGATGAAATAAGTGTTTCTGCGTCTCATAAAAAATTTACCTTTTAGTCCATTTATGATTATTTTGTGACATGGAGTTGAGAATCCCATTCGTGAACACAAACAAATTACAAGTTTGAGTTTAATTTTCATATATTATTATTATTAAAAATGTCATACATATAGTGTACTGTTATATTAATTCACAAATTTGCGTTGTTACATAATTATTATAAAGTTAAATTTATTAAAGTATACTGCAATATATCGCTTGCATATAGTTTCTAAATTTTTCAATACAATAAGAGAATTCTTTGGAAAAAATTATCTACATTTGAAATAAGAGTTTATGATATAGCCAAGTTTTTTTAAATCTCTTATTTGCTTCATAAAACATTTACAATAAGCACATTAGACCAACACAGTAAAAAAAATTAAAAAAAAAACATTGTTTGTCTGGTTAAAATATATCATTTAAAAAAAAAAAAAAACTCAAACGAATTGTATATTAGAAATGTTTCTTCTAGGAATTCAATTATAAGTTGAAAGTTTTACATTAGGTGAAGATTAACAAAATGAATCATATGTAAGGAAAAAGACATATAATCTCGTTGCATTAAGATTTTGAATTAAAGATAGTATTGTAATCTCTTTCCTATATTAACTTATAACTTATTGATATCTAAAACTACAGTGAGTTTAACAAGTTTAATTTTTTATGAAAATATTATTCAAGAAATATATAAAACAAACATTTTAAATTTAGATTTTCAAAAAACTAAAAGTTTTCTTATTAATCAACAATGCCTTACAAAAAATTAATCATTAAACTTTAATTATTCAAGATATTTCTATTTTAAGTAACATATTTTAATGCACAATATTTTTTTATTTAGAGCATAAATAATTTTTATATATATAGGAAATATTTATTAAAAAATATAAAAGAAATCAAAGTTCACTAAAAGAAACAATCATTATTGAAAATTATCTATATATTTAACGCAAGAAGGGATGTTGAATTTTTTATTTTTTTTAATTTGTAGCTTTTCACTTATATCATCTGAGTTTGAGCAATCACATGACATATAAGTGAATATACTATGATAAAGTAAACAAATTTGCAAGTTCAGTTGTAACTTTTTCTCCTTCTTTAGATAGGTAAACAATTATACCATGTAATGTAAAAGATCAAGGAGAGAAAATATATTCAATATTTTTACACTGATTTGTCTTATTACCCATACTACGTTCAATTCTAAACCAATGAACCAAGTTCAACTAGGTATACAATTGCTACAAAGTACAATACAGTATTATCTTCCAAGCTACTCTTGGTTCAATAAAATATTCTTTCCCAAGCAACTCTTGTCCCAATGCAGTATTCTTTCCCGGGCCACTCCTACCTCAATCAATATTCTTTTACAAGAAACTCCTTACTCAAGACAATATAATGTTTGAGTAATCAACAAATCACGGTTTTTGCTTGCTAGAGAGAGTAGCTTCGGTGTATACTAGATTTGAACTCTCTCTACTAGTTTGCTAAAATGAACACAATTTGTGTTCTTACAAAGATTTTAGAGCACAAGAAAATTTTAGCACAGTTTCAACACTTCAAAATTATAACTCTTCTTCTTACTTCTTCTTTTTGAAGCATGTCTTTAAATAAACATAATAAAAAAATCACTGTATTTCCTTTTTTGGTCATTAAGTACCTTTGAGTTCTCTTCATTTTATTCTTCTTCTATTGTTTGATGAGATTTTACATCGAGAAAGCAGTAAATACATGAAATGTAGCATTAATTTATCTTCTCTTTCACGTAATCTCTTTGATAGTTTGTAGTACTTATCTTCCCCAATAGAAGAACCTTTTATACCAAACAATAGTAAAAGTGCACACCATACAGGATATATAGGTAAACTAGATTTTAAAATAGCTTGTGCCAAGAGAGTTGGCAAATGTTGTAGCTTTTCTCAAAACTTAAGAGATATTTGAATGGTGTATTGTTTTTGCACAATTCTTCTTTGTGACAGACATTTGAAGACATTCTCTAATTGAAAAAAAATTAAGATTTAGGAATATTCTTTTATCTCTTGTGAGCTCATGGTCTTTGATCATACTTATCATCTGATCTTCAATCTTCAACTATCAGACATTGTGGTTGGTCAATATGGTGTTCTTATGTTCTTATTTTTGTCTTATCAGACACAATTACTCTTGTTGGTTTAAGTACTTAATCAAAACAAAAACATATTAGAATTTTCTATTAATAATCCCCCTCTTTTTATGGTTCTTAAAACAATCAAAATTGGCATCAAATATACACCATTTCAATAGATCATAGATGTTGGGTGCTCCCCTTTTAACTTTTGCATCTTCTTCATAGATGACATCTCCTCCTGATCTTGGTCTTCTTCTCTTTTCTTCTTCTTAGAGGCTTTTCTTTAGATGAACATTGTCAAATGATGCCTTCATTTTCCTTTGAGCATGGATTCGCCTTACCCTTTCTCTATTTGTCTTATACTAGTATTTTACTCGTGCAACACTCAAAATTTAATTAAATCAAAATAAAAAAAACTATATCCATGTATTCTTTTATATTTTATTACTATTATTTACTAAATATAAGTTGGTAAGAACTCATAATTGATCCATGCATGAAGATGCAAATGACGTTTCTATTATCCGAGACTCAAATTTTACGTGATAATTATAAATATAACCAAAATATACCAAAAACACTTGTGAGTTAATATAAATAATTAAATATTGCACATATGTCGATTGATAATGATGACTGTAAAATATGTTTATCCAAGTTCAAGAGGAGGGTGAATTGAACACTTAAAAATTTTCGCAAACTGTTTGGAGAATGAATATTTTTTATAGAAAACCATTCAAGAATATATGTTAAGCAAATAACAAAGGTTCAACAAACAGTTTCAGTACAATATCAATCAACAAGATATAATAAACTGTAACCAGAAAACAGTTCTTGAAAAACGTAGTGTACTGTAAAAGCAGTTCTTGTAAAATTGAATCAAGAAATCAAAGAATTAGATCAACTTCAAGTTTATAATGATTTACTGATTAAAGAACTTTTCGTCAAATAATACAAACTATGTTAAGTGTATGAAAACAGTCTTTAATCAACAACTGTGAAAAATTAAGTTTTTTAGAAAACACATTGATGAACAATTAACCCAGTCAGTTGCGAACACTGTAGATTTACAGAAAAATGATATACTAGTTATTAACAGATTCAAAACTTGTTAATAGTAGACTATGTTTAATCAGATTATATGTTTTCAGAAGTTATTAAAAGTTTTCAGAAAGTTGATTATATTATTCAATTAGCAAGATTCAGTAGATTTTGAAAATTCAAGAAACACAACAAGATTTAACAAGAACAGTCAAGAGAGAGTAAGAAAGATTCAAGACACAACAGATTTATCCTAGTTCACCCTTCCACATGGGCTACGTCTAGTCCCTTACTCCACAGTAAGGATTTCCAATATAAAAAGATCAAACTATATCAGTAAAAAAACAACTTGCTCCCCGCTGCAAACAATCTACTAAACCTACAGCAGAACCCAGAACTATACAGACTCCACTGTATATTCCAGAACACCCCTTGTTGATCCCCTCAGCAAGTTACAACCTGTACAGAACCCACTGTACAGACAAAATTACCAACCCAGGTAACTCACAACAGAATAACCTTCAATGCAGTGAAAGAATTATCACAGTCTCAGCAATACAAGCACTTCTATACAACAGATTACAAAAGTAATAAAGAAAGGATATATAAGGCTTAGTCTGATGATCAAATCAGTGAAGAAACTGTCTCAGTCAACTTCAAAGCTCCAGTAGTAGTTCGAGAAATTAGTTCTTGATGAAAACGTTGATTGATCTTGATCACTAGACACGAAGGCACTTTTTCTCTCTTTGAAAACTCAAATGTTCTTGCTCAGAAAATTTTAGAATGATTTCCAATAATGTTTTCAAAAATCGTGCCAAATATTTATATACAACTGTTTTAAAAATTCAATCGATTGTTTTGGCAAATAGTCGATTGTGTTTCTTGGCTTAGTTAAAATAGTTAGTAAAAATGTATTTTCTGATTTTAATGATTTCTCAAATCTTTTATTAATTCAGAAAATACTTATGGAGCTTATCCTTGATTAAGATTGCATGCATCACTGATTTGAACTCAAACTTACCCCACAACACACACTCCTAGGTTCTAGACCGAATCTTTCAATCTTCATGCATTTCACATATGCTCACATGGTCTTGAACTTCTTCACTTGGTTGGCTTCACCAAATTATCACAACAGCCCACTGGTGCTAACAATGACACTTAAAGTATATAAAACAACAACAAAAAACATACAAAAGTTTTATAAACTATAATGTAAAAGTTATAATGTCAATCATTTAAAAATATTATTGGTATAACTTTAATTGATAAATTTATGATTCATGAATATAATTATACTTATATGTAAATGATTTAACATAGAGAGGAATAGAGAAACTAAAACACGAAAAATCATACTTATATGCATAAATTTACTTTTATATTAACGTGATTTGTTTCCAAACACCTCGGCTAGGTCTCCCATGCAACCAAATACATTGGCCAACCTTTCCTTAAACCTAAAAAACACCTCGGCGAGATTTTCAATGCATCCAAACACCTTGGCCAAGTCTCCCATGGATCCAAATACCTTGGTCAACCTTCCCTTAACCCTTAAAAACACCTCGCCCAAGTCTCCCTTGCATCCAAATACCTTGGCCAACCATCCCTTAACCCTTAAAAACACCTCAGTCAAATTTTCAATGCATCCAAACTCCCCAACCAACCTTCCCTTAACATTTAAAAATGCCTTGGCTAAGGCTCCCTTGCATCCAAACACCTCGGTCAATCGTTTCTTAACCCTGAAAAACACCTCGGCCAACTCTTCCTTGTATACAAACACCTCAACCAACCTTCCCTTAACCCTTAAAAACACTTTGGCTAAGTCTCCCTTGCATGCAAACACCTCAACCAACCTTTCCTAACCCTTATAAACACCTCGGCCAAGTTTTCCTTGCATTCAAACACCTTGCCCAACCTTTTTTTAACCCTTTAAAACACCTCGGCCAAGTTTCCCTTGCACTCAAACAACTTGGCCAACCTTCCGTTAACCCTAAAAAACACCTCCGCCAAGGCTCCCTTGCATCCAAACACCTTGGCTAACCTTCCCTAAACCTTGAAAAACATCTCGGCCAAGGCTCCCTTGCATCTAAACACCTCGGCCAACCTTCCCATAACCTAAAAAACACCTCGGCTAAGTCTCTCTTGCATCCAAACACCTCAGCCAACCTTCTCTTAACTCTTAAGAACACCTTGGCTAAGTCTCCCTTGTATCCAAACACTTCAGCTAACCTTTCCTTAACCCTTGAAAACACCTCAGCCAAGTTTGCCTTCCATTCAAACACCTCGGTCAACCTTCCCTTAACCCTTAAAAACACCTCGATCATGTCTCCGTTCCAACCAAACACTATGGCTAACATAGCCTTAACCCTTTAAAAAACCTCGACCAAGTATCTCTTACATCCAAGCACCTTGGTCAATCTTCCCTTAACCCTAAAAAACACCTCGGCCAAGTCTCCCTTGCATCCAAACATCTCGACCAACCTTATCTTAACCCTTAAAAACACCTTGGCCAAGTGTCCCTTGCATCCAAACATCTCAGCCAACCTTTTCTTGACCATTGAAAACACCTCGGTCAGGACTCCCTTGCATCCAAACACCTCGGCCAACCTTTTCTTAACCCTTAAAAACATCTCGGCCAAGTCTTCCTTGTATCCAAACACTTCGACCAAGCTTTCCTTAACCCTTAAAATCACCTTGGCCAATTCTCCCTTGCATCCAAACACCTCGACCAAGTTTCCCTTGTATTAAAACACCTTGGCCAACCTTTTCCTAACCCTTTAAAACACCTCGGCCAAGTTTCTCTTGTATTCAAACACCTTGGCTAACCTTCATAACACCTCGGCCAAGGCTCCCTACATCCAAACACCTCGGCCAACCTTCTCTTAACCCTTAAAAACACCTCGACCATGTTTCTCTTGCATTCAAACACCTTGGCCAACCATTTCTTAACTCTTAAGAACACCTCGGCCAAGTCTCTTTGCATTTAAACACCTCGGCTAACCTTTCCTTAACCCTTAACAACACCTGGACTATGTCTCCCTTGCATCCAAACACCTCAGTTAACCTTCTCTTAACCCTTAAAAACACCTCGGCCAAAATTTTTAATGCATCCAAACATCTCTGCCAACCTTCCCTTAACCCTTCAAAACACCTCAGTCAAGTTTCCCTTGCACTCAAACATCTTGGCCAACGTTTCCTTAACCCTTAAAATAACCTCGACCAAGTCTCCCTTACATGCAAACACCTCGACCAACCTTCTCTTAACCCTTAAAAACACCTTGGCCAAAATTTTCAATGCATCCAAATACTTCGGTCAACCTTCCATTAATCCTTAAAAACACCTCAGCTAAGTTTCGCTTGCATCCAAACACCTAGGCCAACCTTTTCTTAACCCTTAAAACCACCTCGACCAAGTCTCCCTTGCATGCAAACACCTGGGCCAACCTTCTCTTAACCCTTAAAAACACCTTGTCCAAAATTTTCAATGCATCCAAACACTTCGGTCAACCTTCCATTAATCCTTAAAAACACCTCGGCCAAGTTTTCCTTGCATCCAAACACCTAGGCCAACCTTTTCTTAACCTTTAAAAGCACCTCGACCAAGTCTCCCTTGCATCCAAACACCTCAACCAACCTTCCCTTAATCCTGAAAAACACCTCGGCCACGTCTCCTATTCATCCAAACACTTCAGCCAAGCTTCTCTTAACCCTTAAAAACACCTCGGCCCAAATTTTCAATACAACCCAACACCTCGGCCAACCTTCCCTTAACCTTTAAAAACACCTCGGCCAAGTTTCCCATGCATCCAAACACCTCGGCCAACTTTTCCCTAACCCTTAAAAACACCTCGGCCAAGTCTCCATTGCATCCAAACACCTCGGCCAACCTTCCCTTAACCCTTAAAAACACCTCGGCCATGTCTCTGTTGCAACCAAATACCTTGGCCAACATAGCCTTAACCCCTAAAAAAGCCTCGACCAAGTCTCTCTTGCATCCTAACACCTCGGTCAACTTTCCCTTAATCCTAAAAAATACCTCGGCCAACCTTCCCTTAACCCTTAAAAACACCTTGGCCAAGTCTCCCTTGCATCCAAACACTTTGTCCAAGCTTCCCTTAACCCTTAAAAACACCTCGGCCAAGTTTTCCTTGCAGTCAAAAACCTTAGCTAACCTTCTGTTAACCCTTAAAAACACCTCGGCTAACTTTCCCTTGCAAACAAATACCTCGGCCAACCATCCCTTAATCCTTAAAAGCATCTCGGCCAAGTCTCCCTTGCAACCTAACACCTCGGCCAACCTTTCCTTAAGCTTTAAAAACACCTCGACTAAGTCTCGCTTGCATCTAAACACCTCGGCCAACCTTTTCTTAACCTTAAAAACACCTCGGCCAAAATTTTCAATGTATCCAAACACCTCGGCCAACCTTCCCTTAACCCTGAAAAACACCTCGGTCAAATTTCCCTTGTATTCAAACACCATAGCCAATCTTCCTTTAACCCTTAAAAATACCTCGGTAAAAATTTTTAGTGCATCCAGACACCTCGGCCAACCTTCTCTGAACATTATATACATGAAACCTATTTCTACTTTAAAGAAATCTAAATCAAATAAGAATGTCAAAAATAACTATAAATAGTATCGTCTTCAAACATTTTGATTCTACAAATAAATAAAAAATATATATAATTATTAATAGTTTATATATATATATATATATATATATATATATATATATATATATATATATGTAATAGACATATTAATGATAAATTTTAAATATAAAAGAACTTACTCTAATTTGATGAAATATTTGAAGTATTAGACACTCTAATAAATGATAAACCAGTCCTTTTTTATATTTTATCTGGATTTCAATAATATTTTCTATAAGTACAAAATTGTTTTAACTTATATACAAAAATTATTTCATTATTTTATTATCTTTTCTAGTTATTTTTATATAAATAATAATAATCATGTGTAGGAACAGCTGGCTCCAGAAGAGGGGTTGAATGGAGCCTGAACTCAATTAGCTATAAACAAAAACCACCAAGCAAGATTGTCTAAGCCAATAACATATAAGCACAGATAAAGCAATTTTATACTGGTTCACCCTAATCTCTTGGGCTACGTCCAGTTCTCCCTTGAACAAACCGTTCAAGAGGTTTCACTATTCAACAAATAGTTACAACGAGTACACAAACCTCTCCAAGTTACAACGAGTACACAAACCTCTCCAGATTATAACGGGTACACAAACTTCTCCAGCTTATAGCGAGTACACAAACCTCTTCAGGTCATCACGAGTACACAAACCTCTCCAGGTTATACCAGTCTCAATCTCCCCTTGAGATCAAGACCACTTAAGATTAAAAGAAACACTCTCAAAAGAGAGAACAATGAAAGCTCACAAGGGTTTACTTCACAAAGGTGAAGAATTACACAATGGTTTCACACAACCCAAAACTCTATATGCTCTTTATAGCAGTTTGACAATAAACACTCAGTATATTTTCTTCAAATGTATTGTATGATGTTTTTCTCTTTTCGCTTCTCCTTGTTTTTTCTTCAACTTGAACTTGCTCTTCTGTATGTAGCTTTTTAGAAACTAGCCGTTGAGATGCTTGAATAGAGCAATCTTGACTTTCTCATGTATGAAGCTCAAACCAAAAATATTTGTCTATTTTTCACACTGCATTAAACTTGATTAATTCTGTATCAGACATAATTTAAAATAACATAGAGAAATTATATTTGAGATACTCATCAATAGTTTGAATAATTTCCATTATGAACAGATTTTAACATTAAAGCACATCATGATATAAAATCAATTAATCACATCTAAATACTCCATAATAATTTGAATAATTTTCATTATGAACAAATTTGAACGTTAAACCACAATATGATATAAAATCAATTAATCACACTTAAATGCTCCATAATAATTTGAATAATTTTCATTATGAACAAATTTGAACGCTAAAGCACATCATGATATAAAATCAATTTAAATTAAATTAATAACATAAAAGTAAATAGTAAGAAAACTTATCTTTTCATGGACCATGTGTGTGCTGCTCTTTAATAAAAAAGTAACTGAACAAAGTATATAAATCATCAAATATAAATATATACTTGAGTTTTGTTATCATCAAAACTTTATCAGGTGATTTGATAATCTAAAGGGACTTTGGACCGTCTAATATTCAACATAATGCATAATGAAACGGGTGTCACAGTTTTAGAATAAGAATCCTTATAAACAAAAAATAAATAATTAAAACTTCAGTTCTTTAATCTTTTGGTTTCTTTTTCTATTTCAATAAAAATTGATCAAATAAAGAAAACAACATTTTGATTACAAAGAGTAAAAGTTTTTAATATCAACAATTTTTGAATAATTAAATAATATATCAACTTACAATTGAAATTGTTCAATTTTTGTAAGATTAATATTAAATAGCTCCCCTTAATTGTTCTCATCCTAAAACTTAACCCCTCTTTGTCTGCACCTCCCACTCTTTTACCTCTACCCAACGCAACCCTACTATCTCCTTTCTAATTATCCTCTCTTGTCCCCATTTTTGTTGTGTGTTGCAGAGCGTATGGAATTGGAGTTGAAAATGGAGTCAAAGAGTTACATGAATGTGGATAACTTTTGAATTTGAAATTTGAAAATATAGGAGCATAGAAGGAGGGAGGCACGAAAGGTTTCATGGAGCTTAAAGGTATGGTAATGTTCTACAGAAGAAAGCAACTGTATAACAGAAGAAAGAAACTGCAATTATGTAGTGCTAGCGTGATGGAGGGAAGATAGTACATCACAGTACACTAGTGAATGCTAAGAAGGGAAGAATATCCCCACAAGTAAAATTAAAAGTGGGCCCTTACTCTCTTCTCACACAATTTTCCAAATTTTCTCATTCATTTCCTACTTTCTCTCTTCTCTACATCATCTTCTCTACATCACAGTAATAATTATTTTTTTTCACCTCTGTTCTTCTCTACCAGCACCCTCTACCAGCTACATCACAATAATAATTATTTTTTTCACCTTTGTTCTTTTTACCAGCACCCTTGAGCAGGTAGCATTATATTATAGTATATTATAAAGAATGGTACAAAGTTATGATATTTTTGAAAGAGTTATTTGAAATAATATAATGTGCTTTGTACTGGAAATGGATGTTGTGAGTGGTGCATGTAGATAAAATATGTTGGGGAATGTAACTTTTGCCAGAAGATATTAAAGTGCACGTTCATCATAAAAAGTTGCTTGCCTGAACTATGTCTCGACAAAAGCACCCACTTCTCACTTGATTTATATATTATTAAAAATTTTAAATGTAGAATTTGAAGCAAAAAAAAAAAAAAAAATTCAAAAGCCAAAAGGTCTTATTATAGCTTTTGAGAAAATACTTGGCAGATTCCTTCTATAATAGTTTGGTTTGGCATAGAGTTGCGATATAGTATAAACTTATACTGATATATAATAGATGTAATCAAGCATACCGTATCAGATCAAAATCTAGAATGATACATTCTATATAATAAAAATTTCAAAAATAATAAAACTGGACTCTGTATGATTGTATTGAAAAAAAAATCCAACTCTTGATGCCAAAAAATGAATCTTATGTTTGATACAACAATGAGCTAATGGATAAATCCTGTGTTGTCATTCATGACACATGTTCACCTACCCTCAACTAAAGATTCAGACCAAGTAAGAGACATTGAGGAAGAGTTACGAATATCTTGAAAACTTGGGTGTGAAGCATAGCTAAAGTACTGGGAACACTCAGACAATATATCCCTTGATTTCAACTGTTGGAGCAAATAACTATCCATATTCTCAATTTTTGAATCATCGATCTCGTTCTTCCCCTCTAGAACATTCACCACTTGTGTCATTGTGGGCCTCAACCCAATTGAATTAACTGCACAGAAAAATAAACAAAATGATTAAAGATTGTCAAAAAAGTTGTTCAGGTGGAAGGACAAATACCTCGAGAGGCATGAGAGCTTTTGGAATGATCCTGTACATGGAGTGAGGGTAAAATGAGAAAAAGAAACAAACAAATGATGAGACAATGTCATCAATTATCAGTGACACTAAAAAGTAATATTCTTTTTTCTCTATGCACGTACCCCATGATATGACAGCCTCCATCATACACTCTATGAGATATTAAGCCCATGAGCCCAACACTGCCCCCACCATATACCAAGTATAAGTTCCTCTTTACCTGTAATTCACACCATAAGATAAAAACATAAACAAAATGATGATGAAAAATTCTTCACTCTACGTGTGCAGGCCACAAAACGCATTCATACAAAATTGTTAAACATTACAAATCTCACACGTTGTCATTTTCATGAGAAATGTGCTTCACAGCAACCTCCTACCCTCCTCTTAGAACACCCTTGTAGACTTTCACATTCCCACCAACCGCAATCACATTCTCCTCAGAGAACCCCTTTGTTGTTGTCTCAATTTCTTCATACAACATTTTGTATGGCCAATACTCCAGCTCCCAATCTTCCATTTCCTGCCTCTTCCTTTCTCTCCTACGCTTCCTCTGAATCAAAATCAGTGCCAACAAAACCAAGAAACAAATAACAAATAAAAATCAAATTACTTCTTAAAGTATAATATTTTTATATTAAAGCATTCTCTTTCATTATTCATGGTGTAAAATGCACATATAAAACTTGTAAGAAGTAGCTTAAGTTGAAAATCTGCATAATATACCATATAGATCATGTAATAAAGCTTGAAACTGTAAGATGTGAAAAAAGAATAATTTAACCACATTTACGAACCTCCACCCCTCCTCTTAAAACACCCGTGTAGACTTTCCCATTCCCACCAACCCCAATCTCATTCTCCTCAGAGAACCCCTGTGTTGCTGCCTCAATTTCTTCATACAACATTATGTGTGGCTAATACTCCATCTCCCATTCTTCCCTTTCCTGCCTCTTCCTTTCTCTCCTATGCTTCCTCTAAATCTAAATCAGTGCCAACAAAATCAAGACACAAATAACAAATAAAAATCAAATCACTTCTTAATAACATCTGAATGATGATAGAAAAACTTATTTACAATCAAAAATTTCAAATCGTGAAAACACTTTGCCCAAATCTTAAGCCTAAGAAAATCCTAAATAACATCAAGAAATCCCCAAACAACATAAATGTCATGTAGATCTTACCTAATGTCATCCTCCAAGTCCAAGTCAGTTCTCATGTCTTTGAGATGAGAAGGATGAGACCGTCAGAATGAAGTGTGCGAATAAGGGGAAAGATTGAGAATAGGGTTTGGAAGGTGAAAGGGTGAGACCGAATGAAAACGCAAGAGAAAGAGAGAGTGTGTGTTGTCATAGTGGAGAGAAAATGAGAAAGGCAGAAGAATATATGAAGAATAGAATTAGGGTTTTTGAAATTTGAATTTTGAAAATGTGAATGAGAGAGAATGAGGGAGGCCTAGGACAACAGTCTCTTATTGTGTGGTCCATGGGTCGTAAGGAGGAAAGGCCACGATTTGTACTTTATTGAGTGACACGTGTGTAATTTTCCTATTTGGGTAAAACTTTTGAATGATTTTTTTTTGTTTTTTTTTTACAAAATTGTCGTGTGTGCTACCTGTAATTGTATTATATATAGATTCTTAAGGCAATTTTACTTTTATCTCTCCCCCTTCAACATAGAGGTAGTGTCTAAAAGGTAGAACACCACACAACATATGGGTAATACAGTTGATCTTTTGTTGTTAGAAAAAGATAGCAGTATTTTGTCTGCATTATGCATAATCGAGTATTGGATAAGAAAAAGTGATTTCAACAAAAGGTGTGGAAGGAAGGGTGTTGACATGTTAGAGAGATTTCTCTTCCTATTAAAGACCACACGTATAGTATGCAGTGAACTAAAATATGTGAAATAGAAGTAAGTCATGGGGCATCTAAAGCACTGGGTATTTCTCTATGAGTGATGCCAACAAGCTACATGTTAGCTAACTTGAAGACTTCTACGTTAGATCATAAGAATCTTCGCCTTCATCTAAAAGAACCTTTTTTTCCCTTGTAAAGATGGAAAGGTACTTGCGTCTAAGGGCAATCTACTGTAAGCATGTAAGATGTTGAAGAAGTGATGTAGTGATGTATCGAACCAAAAGCAAAATAGTTACTTTTCATAGGATGTTGATTTTTCTAAAGGGACTCGTTGTCTTCTGAGTCTATCCTCATACATTCGATATCCTATGATCTATATGGCTCAAAAATCTTCATATTCTTCTCATTCATCAAAAAATCTTTATTATTATTATTATTATTTGTGACCGAATTAGTGACTGATTTTATAATTGAATTTATAATCGAAATTAGTGACCGAATGTGTGATCAATTTTGTTACCGAATGAGTGATTGATATCAATGATTGAATGTGTGACCGAATCATTGAGCGAATCAGTGATTGAATCTTTGATTGAATCAGTCACCGAATCAGTGACTGAAATCAATTACCGAATCTGTGACTGAATCTGTAACCAAATTTTTTTGTCATTGATTCGGTCACTAATTTCGGTTACTATTAAGTAATTTTCTAGTAGTGCACAAACAGTCAATACTATACAATGTTACCATCGTCTGACCAATTAATCATTTGTGAATTCTACTAAATTCAAGTTAGATTTAATAAAATGAAATCTTTAACGTCTTGGTGAAAATATTAGCCCATTACTAATCCGTCTTAGCAAATTTTAATTCAAAAATATTTTTTTTAACATAATCATGAATGAAGTGATATCTCACTTCTATATGCTTAGCCTTTGAATGCTAGATATGGTTCCTAGATAAATTGATTGCACTAATGTTATTGCAAATTACATGTATATTGTTTTGAAAACTAGAGTAATGTTCAAGTTGATACTTCACCCAAAGAAGTTGAAAGTAGTAGCCTGCGACTGACATGTATTTTGCTTCAGAAATTAAATTTTGCTTCATTCTTAACCAAGATATGAAACATGATCCAAGGAATTGGCATCCTCCACTTGTACTTTTTCTCTCAACTCTGTCCCTGATATAGTCGGTATCATAGAATCCTTCTAGTATGAAACTACCATTTTTTCTTGAAACATAGACACAAATTAGGGGACCCCAAAAGTAGAAAATATCATTTTTTACTTCAAGTCAGATTTTGTTGGATCTAATGGAAACCTTACACCCAAACAAACCCTATGCATAATGTTAGGTCTGCTAGAAGTATAATAGAGTAGAGAGTCAATCACACTTTCATAGATAGTCTAATCTACTTTCTTAACATTCTCATCCTTTGTAAGAGGTTTAGACGTATGCATTGGGTTCATGACAGGCTTTGCATCTAACATGTTGAACTTCTTCAACATTTCCTTAATATATTTTTGCTAATGGATTATGATGTCTTTTTCTCTTTGTCGGATCTGAAGTCCAAGAAAGAACTTGAGATCGTCCATTAACTCAAAAAATTCATTGAACAAGACTTTATTAATAGCTCGAAAAATGATATCATCTACATAAACTTGAACAATGATGAAATCCTTGTTGCACTCTTTTTCTTAATAAAGTCATGTCAAACTTGTTCCTTTCAAAATTATTTTCTAAAGAAATGTTGCTCAATATGTCATACCAAACTATTAGAGCTTGCTTAAGATCATAGAGAGTCGTTTTAAGTTAAGAAACATGGTTATATTTAAAAATATCTTCAATACATGGTTGATTATATCCATGTGCTACCAATCTAGCCTTATTTCACATCACTTTACCACTTTCATGTAGCTTGCTTTTGAAAACTCATCTTGTACCTATTATACTTTGGTTAGATGGAGGGGATATTAGGGACCATACATAACTTCTTGTGAACTAGTTCAACACTTCTTCCATTACAAGTATCCAACTTCATCTTTGAGAGCTTGCTCTGTATTCTTGGGTTTTATATGAGATACCGTAGACAAAATTGATCCATTTCTGAAAGATGATCTGGTACTTAAACCTTTATTTCTTTCTCCCATGATCTCATCTTATGTTTCTTTTGAATTAATTGATTGTGTTCAAGTGGTCATTCATGCGATGCTTCAACCTTATCTGAAACCTTTTATTCGTCTGATCCTTTTACTGTGCCAACAAATAGATCTTCATATGTTCTTCTCTCACTAAGTCTACTAATCTGCATATTTGGAAGATCACTTTCAAGATTACATAGTCTCTTATCAGGCGAAGGGAACTCATTAAATTTAATTGTGAAAATAAAGGAGAAAATAATCATAAATTAATCTCCCTTGTGTAAAATACACACATAGGGACTGTTTATTTATAGATGAAAATAATAACAGACTAATAGAAAATATGGGCTAAGCCCATTATATTAAACAATTCCCCTCAAGCTGGTGCATATAAATCATATGAACCAAGCTTGTTACAAATATAATCAATTCTAGGTCCCTATAAAGATTTAGTAAAAATATTAGCTAACATATCATTTGAATTAACAAATGCAGTCTTGATGTCTCCTAATATAATTTTCTCTCGAATGAAATAACAATCAATCTCAATATGTTTAGTCCTTTCATGAAGACAGGATTTGAGCAAATATGAAGAGCAGCCTGATTATCACATATAAGTGTCATTTGAGTGGCTTCTCCAAATTGTAACTCTTTAAACAAATGTTTAAGCCTAATACCTCACAAGTAGCTTAGGCCATAACCAAATTATTATTGTTACTATTATTATTTTATTTTTTTATTATTAATACTTATTATTAAAATTATTATTATTATTATTATTATTATATTCCTATTCTTCTTATTATTAATATTAATATTATTATTATTATTGTTATAATTATTATTCTTATTGTAATAATCATTATTATTACCATTATTGTTACCATTATTATTATTATTGATATTATTATAATTATTATTCTCATTATTATTATTATTATGATTAGTAATAATAATAAAAGAATAATAATTATAATAATATCAATAATAATAATAATAATTTGAGAGAGCCTA
>Ga0209489_107235_pt1 | contig 16787 bp, 10 predicted proteins | sample SiratrowhiteBW_FD_187527 | JGI IMG/M metagenome (GOLD analysis project Ga0209489, IMG submission 187527) | Root nodule microbial communities of legume samples collected from California, USA - Siratro white BW (SPAdes) (version 2) | ecosystem: Host-associated > Plants > Roots > Nodule | place... | reverse complement strand
AATAATGTTATTATTATTATTAATGTTAACATTAATATTCTTAATTCTAATATTATTATTATTAATGTTATTTTTATTACCTGTATTAATATTATTAATAATATTAGTATTTTAAATTTTATTAATTTATTATTGTTATTATAAATCTTATTAATATTATTTTTATCAATATTATTAATATTATTATTGATATTATTTATATTATTGTTAATATTGTTATTATCATTTTTCATAAAAATCATAATAATAAGAATAATAATAATATTATTAATGATAATAATAATAATAATAATATTAATAATAATATTGACAATCATAATCATAATAAGAATAATAATAATCATAATATTATCATATTGCTTGTCTGGCGCAGTGGTAAAAGGCTCCCTTCAACATTCAAAGGTCCTAAATAATAAGAATAATGATAAATAATAATAACAACAATAATAAATAATGAGATAATTAGAAGGATATAAAAATAATCTTGATAATCATAAATAATACAAAATTATATAATGTTACCCACGGATCAATATTAGTGGGTAATATAAACTTATATCCACAGAAAAAATTTCGTGGGAAAATTACCCACTGATTTCCAGTTTTTTTGTAGTGACTCTTTTCTCTCTCCCAACAAGATTGTCACCAATATTTTCTCCTACCACCTTCTCACTCCTTGTTGTGATAGACTTACAATGCTCCTTTGGATTAGTTTGAGTGTTGGCTAAAAATTGTCTCCCTTGTTGATCTGCTAATTGTTTTGTCAACTGTCCCACTTGTGTCTCAAGATTTCTGATTGAAGCTTTTTCAATATTTTTCTGATTAACCATAGAAACTTGCATGAATTTCTCCAAGGTCTCCTTCAACTCTATTGTGGTCCGAACTTGAGTTAAAGGAATTTGTTGTTGCTGTTGAAAATAAGGTTGCCTACTAGATGATCAAAAGCCTTGATTCGGATTGCCCATCCATCCATGAGACATATTATTATTTTGATAATTACCTGGAAACCCTCCTTGCCTTCCTTGATTGCCTATATAATTCACCTCTTCTTGTGAAGGATTATTCTGATAAGAACACTGCCCATTAAGATGATTACCTCCACAAAAATCACAACTCATAGATTGACTTTGATTTTGGGAAAACTGCAATCATTGACCGCATTTGTGATTGAGTCTGTGACCGAATCAGTGACTAAAATCATTGACCGAATCTGTGACTGAATCAGTGACCAAATTAGTGACCGAAATCAGTGACTGAATCTGTGACCGAATTTGTAACCGATATTTTGGTCACTGATTCGGTCACTAATAATGATCAATTTTTTCAATCGCTGATTCGGTCACCAATAGTGATCGATTTTTTCGGTCACTATTTAGCAATTTTTTAGTAGTGTATAAAAATAGCTTAAGTAATTTCTTCCACTCCTTACCTTGTTATATTACATGTTATAACTATTTCACTTACTTAAGAATGAGAAGTTTCTCAAACTCAATTTGTGAAAATTTTTGTCAATTCGTCTAACCGATACAAACTCGTTATCTATCTGCTCATTTTCATATAATACTTGCAAAAATCTGTCAAAATATTTTAAAACACTATCCAATCATCCCTTCTATATTTTTCCAATCATAGGGTTAACAAGTTTTATCCTCCCCATCATGCTAAGAGATTTTCTTTCCAAGAGATCAATTTACATCTGAATTTATCAGTAACAGGCTGAAAAAACCTGGCTTTAGGAGAACCTACAAAAATAGGAACTCCAAGATAATTAAAGGGAATATTACCCCTACTATAGTCAAGCATATCTTTAATCTTAGTAACGAAACTAAGAGAAGCATCAACAATGAAGAAATGACTTTTGGAAGTCTTTATCCATTGGTCCAAAGCTAAACCACAGGAATGTAAAAAATTCATAACAATAGAAAGGGAGAATTTATTGTTTCTATAAAACACAAAAATTTCATCAACATATAGAACATGTGAGGGGAAAGAAAAACCATTTAGGACTAGCCATCAAAAGAATATCTTGGTGAGAACAAGGTTGGTTATCCCCCTAAAAAAAAGAGGATCACCCTACTTAACCCCCTACTACAAGGAAAGTAACTAACCAAATTACCATTAACCCTTATTGAAACCTTGGTCGACTAAAGGATAGTCAAGATTCATTGCAAGAAAGTACGGTGCAAACCACCTAAATGCGAAAGTGTAATACCGTAGAAAATAACTCTAGAATAAAAATGTATTAAAACTTAGAATTTAGCTTTAGAGATAAATAAGATGACACCTGAATATTTTTTTTAAAGAAAAGTTTAAATAAAAGAAATCAATTATTCAATTTTACTTTTTATAAAACCACCAACTCTCTCTCTAAGAAGCAGTTATTCCCCTTCGCTCTGCCTTCTCTCTATAACTCTGCCTTCCTTCCTTCCTTATTAGACTATCGATTGGAGATCACCCTTAGATTCTTGGTGTCAAGTAAAGTAAGAGTGTTCGATCAGATTCTTGAATAGAGTAAGTTCATTTTCTGCTCATCTTCCCTAAAGTTAGTTTTAGATTGATTTTGTTCGTGGTAGGGGTATTTTGGATGTGTTCTTGAGGCATCAGAATGAGTTCATGCAGGTCCATTCTCATAGTAGTGTAGTTTGATAATTGATCAGAAGCTCTTGGTGTAGGTTAGATTGCTCGTGATTTTAGGTTTTTGGAACTCCTTTAAGTGTCTATACTCTATACAGGTAAGAGAAGTTAGTTTGAATCTTTTTAATAAATATTGTAACTACTTATTTTATTAAGTACGAATTGGATGAATTTGAATTAAATTGAATGAATTTTTATGTATGGTATGATGTGGCATCAATGTTTGTGAATGATATGAAATGGTGGTCGAGACATATCTTTAGGAAAGGAGATACCCATGTTGAGATTGCTAAGATGTGCATTGTTTGGGAATTTCATGAATAAGGAGATATCCTAACTTTACTGGTACATTGGAATCATATAAATGTATATAGATGAAGATTATTAAGTGGTGAGAGTCGAAAGAGGTTCATATGGCTCTGCTTGAGGTTTGAAATGTGAGCTTATCGGAATAGGACATACAAATTATCCCTATGTATATGGAAACTATATCTGACGTTTGAAATATGAACTGATCATAATAGATGAAAATTTTATCAAAGGTTTGAAATAGGAACTATTCAGAATAGATGGAATGATATATGATAGGTGTGGACCTCTAAGTCTAATAAAAATGTACCAGTCTTTCAGAAAGAGAGTCGAGTGTCTTTGTATGTGAGTCATTGTATGTATGACATGAGTTATTGTAGAGATGTCATAATGGTATAATGTGATGTATAAGATGAACTTTGAAAGTTTGATATATTGTAATTTGGTTGAGATAAAAATTTAATTTATGAATATACATTTTTAAAACTCTCTAGCTTACCCTTCTTTTTGTGTGGCGTTTGTTTGTTTTAATCTGCGATGATTGTGTGTTACAAGATAGTGAAGGATTTGACAGGTGGTGTGACTCCTCACTAAGCTGATAGGGAAGCATTATTTTATTTTATTTTATTTTACTTTATTTTACTTTATTTTATATTATTTTACTTTATTTTATTTTATTTTTTGATTATATCAAGATACTTCTATTAAATCCTCTATGGAGAGGTATGTTTTGAAATACTATGATAAATGTATGGATATTTATACATATTTCTATTATAGAATCTTTGTGTGTAGTTACTATTATATGAAAAATATGGGATGTTACAAAAAGTCCCAACTGAGAGTATCGAAAGCTTTGAAAATATCAATCTTGAAAGGAACATTACCACCAAATATTTCCTTAGAAAGCATGGTAATGGCTTTCGAAGTGATACCAATACAATCTTTAATGTGTCGCCCTTTTATAAAACCATTTTTGTTGGGAGAGACTGTTAGCACTAGTGGGTTGTTGTGAAGATTTGATTAAGCCAACCATGTGAAGAAGTTCAAGACCATGCGATCATATATGGACTGCATGAAGATTTCATGAAGATTGAAGAGCTCGGTCTAGAACCTAGGAGTGTGTGTTGTGTGTCAAGTTTGAGTTCAAATCAGTGATGCATCCAATCTTAATCAAGGATAAGCTCCATAAGTGTTTTCTGATTTAACAAAAGATTTGTGAAATCATTAAAATCAAAACTTGCATTTTGAATAACTGTTTTAACTAACTCGAGAAAAACAATCGACTTTTTGACAAAACAATCAATTGAATTTTAAGACAGTTGTCTATAAATAGTTGGTGCATTTTTTAAAACAGATATGAAAGCATTCTAAACATTTTTTTGAGCAAGAACATTGAGTTTTCGAAGAGAGAAAAAGCGCCTTCTTGTCTAGTGATCAAGATCATTCAATCAATTTCATCAAGAACTATTTCTTGGATTACTATTGGAGCTTTAAGTCGATTGAGATAGTTTCATCACTGATCTGATCATCAGACTAAGCCTTATATACCCTTTCTTCATTGTTTTTGTAATCTGTTGTATAAAAATGCTTGTTTTGCTAAGTTTGTAATAATTCTTTCATTGTACTGAAGTTTATTCTGTTGTGAGTTACCTAGGTTGGTAATTCTGTTTGTACAGTGGGTTCTGTACAGGTTGTAACTTGCTGAGGGGATCAGCAAGGGGTTTTCTGGGTTATACAGTGGATTCTGTATAGTTCTTGATCTGTTGTAGATTTTAGCGGATTGTTTTTCTACAGGGAGCAGTGTATTCTTGCGGGTAGCAAGTGGTTGAATTTCTGTAAACTGATCTGGTTTGATCTTTTTATAGTGGAAATCCTTACAGTGGTGTAAGGGACTGGACGTAGCCCTTATGGAAGGGTGAACCAGGATAATATGCTGTGTCTTGATCTCTCTTCCTCTCTCTTGACTGTTCTTGATAAATCTTGTTAATCTTCTTGATTTTCCAGAATCAAATAAAAACCTATTAACTGGTTTAATTGATTAGTTCTGGTTAATATTTGAATATTTCTTAAATCATAAAATACATCTATAAACAGTTTATTCAATTCTTTTATGGAACTAACAGATTTCTAATTCACTGGGTTTATTGTTCATCAATCAGTTTTTCCAGAAAAGTTGATTTGTCATAATTAGTGGTTAAAAACTGTTTTCTGATATTAAACCAAATCTGTTTTGTTTGATAATAGGTTCTTGAGTCAGTAATTCATTGTTAACTTGGAGTTGATCGAATTCTTTAATTTCTTAAATTAATCTTTAAACAACTGGATTTACTATTCACTGTTGTTTTTCCAGAACTTGCTTAACAGTCTACTGGTTTTCCAGAATTATAATATGTCTTCAGCTTACTGAGTCTATGTGATTACTTCTATTCTTGAATTTGTTTTAAACCTTTGTTGATTGCAATTTATATCATCTTGAATAGTTTCTTTAAAGATTTTTCATTTCTCACATTGAAAGATTCATTTGCGAAAAGTTTTTAAAGGTGTTCAATTCACCCTCCCCCCCTCTTGAACTTGGCCAAAACATATTTTACAAAGACAATAATGGTAACAATGGAAGACAACCTGTTAGCTAAGATTTTTGAAATGATGTTAAACCTGAAATTCGCCACAACAATAGGCCTGAAGCCTTTTATATAAGTAGCCCATGATTTTTTAGGATAAGATAAACCACATTAGCATTCGTCCCTAGGAGGATCCAATTCTGAGAGAAAAATAACATCAGAACCCACAACCATGGAAGAAAGATCCTCCGAAGCCATTATGACCAGGAGCACTATCAAAGTTGAGAGCAAAGACAACCTTCTTAATCTCATCATTGGAAGAGCACCTAACCAGTATAGAATTCTCATCCTCAGAAACAACTTTAAGGTTATGAGCAACAATCATACCTTTCCTGAAACTCATAATAACATTATTAGTATCATAAGAATCATACAAAGTTTTATAAAAAGAAAGAATGTGTTCCTCAATATCCTTAGGTTCTTAAAAAACCAAAACCCCCATCCACGAACCTATGTATCCCATTAGCATTGGCACATTTTTTTATGATGGAATTAAAGAAAGAAGAATTACAATCTCGTCTTTAAACTAAAACATCTTATATTTCTCTTTCCAAGAGAAGAGTTTGACAATCCAATGCCATATCAAGATTTTGCATAGCTTGTTGTTGTTGAACCAAAAATATATCTATCTAGGTAAGTTCAATTGTCTCAATCTGATGCTTTAAAGAAAGAAGAATTTTTTGTTTCTCAACCGCAACTTCATGAACATTTTCAAAAGCATTCTTGTTCCAATTCTTAAGAGAGAGCTTGAGCCTATAGAGCTTTTGTTGTAGGATGAACATAGGACAATGAACCACATTTTCATCCTAAGAATGTTGTATGACATGTTTGCAACTGGGATGTTGTAATCACATCTTAAAGAATTTAAAAGAATGTGGTCTTCTAAACATTAAAGAATAAGCAAACACAACAAGAAGAGGAGGAAGATCAAAACAATTATGAATCAGAACTTTATATCTGCAATTATACCAAGTATCTAAACAAGGAAAGTTACAAAGAACTCTATCGAGCTTTCTCTCAATTCTTTGATTACCCAGTTTCCCATTAGACGAATTAAAGAAAGGACAAGAAGAAGGAATAGCCAAGAGCTTTCAAATTGATCTAGTCATAAAATTCAGCACAAGATAAATTATTAGGAAAAAAACCTCCTCAAACTTCTGCGACAGAGAGGATGACATTAAAGTCCCCAAGAACACAGCAAGGTCCTTGAAGATTATTTAAATCAAACCAAATAACCCTCCTGGCAAAGTAAGAATTAGCGCCATAAACACTTGTCACATTTAAAACTTTCCCCTGCATAGAAAGAGAGAGAGATATATATTGTGTAATAGAATTTATGACATGAAAGGCAAGATCATTCCTAACCAAGCAACAAAGCTTAGGAACAAAGTTAGAGTTGTTAGTTAGAGCACAAAGGAAATAGTTTAAGGTTTGAAAAAATAATGCACATTGATAAGAGAAAACAGTCATAGGCTCAACAAGGAAACTAAAATGAGGTTTATACTCAAAAAGGATATTTCTTAGCATATTTAAAGATCTGTCATTGGTCACTCCCCTCATGTTCTAAAAAAACCTCTCAAATCCATCATTTACTCTTAGTAGCACCAACTTTAACAAGTTTTTTTTTTCACACCTTTAGAGGTATGTTTACGAGGCCTTTCAGACTTTCTAGCAGTCGGTTCATAATCTTCCTCTTAGTGAGAGAATCTTGCTAATTCATATCTCCTGAACTTAGAAAATATAATGTATTTTATTAACTTGATCTCTTAATAAAAGAACATGATTATCTTTTTGAAGTAAAGGATAATTGTTTTGTAAGGTATATTGACTTGCAACAATATCTCTCTTTGATGTTTTTCACTTTAAGATGCAGATCATACTTTGGACAGTTCTCTAACTAAGAGTATATATTTTCCTTTTGTGCAAATCCTAACACCCATTCAAAATTGGTTTCAAATCATGGGACGGTTAAAAGAATAATAAATTAATGATAAGAAAATGTACTCATTTCACTTAAGTTACTAGACAGATACTTACACTACAAGAAAAAGGTTGTTTAGAGACCAATTTTTAGCTATCAAATGAAACTATTATTAATTGTGACCAAAATAGTCACCATATTAGAGTTTGGTTGCTAAATAACTACAAAATATAAGTAATAATTGAATTTAGTGACCAATTAAGTCAAATAATTGGTATCTAACATTAGCTACCAAGGTTTTAGTGACATATACTATTAGATTCTAAATTAGTCTCTAACATAATTAGATACCAATTTAGAATCTAATCACATAGGTCACTAAAACTTTGTTATCTAATGTTAGATACCAATTATTTGACTTAATTGGTCACTAAATTCAATCATTACTTCTATTTTGTAGTTATTTAACAACCAAAATTTAATTTGGTGACTATTTTAGTCACAATTAATAACCATTTCATTTGGTAGCTAAATATGAGTCTCTAAATAGCTTTTTTCTTATAGTAAATACACCCTACTTTTCCTATTCACAAATATAACTTCATTTGCCTGTATAATGAAAATATTACTTTTGCTTGGAAACATCAAAATTAAAGGAGGTATTAACCTTCTTTGATTCAACAACTTCATTTTTCAATACAATCTTTTTCATGAAATTGATTTCTTTGCCAATAAAATCAAAGAAAAAAAATAGAGAAGACTAATAAAAATAAGAATATTATGAAAAAGGTAAAAGTGAAATTAAAAATAATGCCAAAATCAAAGATATATAAAAAAAAAACTAAACGTAAAAGAAATACCACAAGAAAATTAGAAATACTTGTATGGATACCATTTTTCCAGTGAAAAACGTTGGAAAACAACAAAGGTTAATCAAATAATATTTTTTTCCTATTTCATATAAGTTTAGAAATCCAAATTATCTTACGCACCAGTCTCAACTTCTAGAAATAAATTCTTTCTAATAATTAAGATCAACATGAATTTCATTATAAGGTTATATATTTATAGACCATCTGCGAAGAGAATATATGCTTACAATGATTAAGCATTAATTAACTTTAAACACTAAAGAAAGCCCAAACACTAAACCCAATATAGAAAAAAGTGAGAATAATTATGTATTATATAGAAGTTAATGTCAATGTTTAGCATTTTATTACTTTCACAAATCATGGTCCGTTAGGACTAGTAAAAAAGACAGCTATATAAAAATTGGGTTGGTTGGGTTGAATTTGTTTTCATACTATAGGATATTAGAATTCAAATCTTGACTTATTTTTTATTAGATTTTGTGTGTTTTTTTATTAGCTGAATTTATCTTAAAGTCAATTCATGTTACTTTTATTTATTGTATCTTGAAAATGAAATAAAAACTGGTTGAATGATGTTTCAATACAAAAAAAACAAACACGTGCTAGTAGTTTGTTTTACTTGTTACTACGATAATTAAGACATTATATTTTAAATTGTGATAATAGTACTAATGTGATGGTTAATTTGGATGTATTGAATTATATGAAGCTTGATAAATATTGATAAACATAAATCATGAAGTTGGGAATTGATATATTTGTAAGTGAGTTGTTGTAAGTACAAAATCAACTTCATGAATGATGTGGAGAAAAATAAAAAGAAAATTTAGAGATGTTAGTAATGGATGAAAATGTTGAGAAATTTGGGTTTAGGTTGTTCTTGGTTCGTTATCATATGTACAATATAGTCTCTTTGGTGACATTTAAATGTTATGTATTAATTGTATTAATTGTCTTATGTTACAATGTATTGGTTGTTCAAGTGAACATTATAAGAAAAAAAGTTATGTAAGGAACAATTTTAGTTATCAAATAAAATAGTTGTTAATTGTGATCAAAATAACTATTAAATTAGGTTTTGGTTATTATATAACTATAAAATAAAAGTAATGATTAAATTTAGTGACCAATTAAGTCAAGATAATTGGTACCTGACATTACCTACCAAGGTTTTAGCCACTTATACTATTAGATTCTAAATTAGTTTCTAATTAAGTTAATGACTAATTTTATCATTTTAGAGACAATAAATTAGTTTCTAAAATCATTTTTTTCTTGTAATGGATATAATGTATAACTCAAGCACTGACTTATAGCTTGATCGAGAGAGAGACCGAGATGATTCTCTCTCCATTAGGAATATAACTCAATCGTTGGATAAGATGCTCAAATGATATGACTTATGACTTAAATATTGATTCTAATTGATCAAGTCTAACATGAAGTTAGTTTACATGTGTCTTGATGTGACATGGTGTAGGATACGTGGTTTGGGCGTTTAAGTGCTCGTTTGATGCTTAAACATCCAAAGTCGATAGACAAGTTCTCTGAAACTTGTTGATGGTGTTCCAACGCTTGGTGGTCGTTCAAGCATTGGTTGTGACTTTCAAGTGATGGAAGTAATTGATGGAACAAAGAAGACAAAAAAAATTTTCACAGGTTATATTTCATTTGAAAGCCAAGTATGTTACTTAAACAGAATCAATGTTATCTTATTCATAATAAATAGGTAGTTGAAATTAAAGAAACTTGTTCACGATGTATTGAAAATATAAAGTTGTTGTTACATTATATACTTTTATACATGCCATGATATATAAAACATGAAACATACCTACAAACCTTAATTTATTTGTTCATAAATAATATAATTTTATTTATATAACAATTAATGTCTATAATTAAAATAACATTCTTGTTTATAAACATCAAAAATAAAAGAATTAACCTACTTTGATTCAACAAATTACATAATGCAATCTTTTTCATGAAATTGATTATTTCACTACAAGAAAAAGTCATTTTTCCCACGGATAATTACTTACAGATTTTTTTCTGTATGTAAATTAATTTTATCTACTAAAAATTCCGTAGGTAATATCATTACTCAGGGAAAAGAGGGGAAATAAAAAAGAGATACATTACCTACGAATATTAGTTGGTGGGAAAACATAAGTAAAATTAAAAACTTACAAATAATTAAAAAAAATATTTTATCTCACTTAAACATTTCCTCCAAAAATGCTTTTCACTTCCACAGTAGCACGGTTCCCGCTCAAAATAGCTTTTTGCTTCTTCGGAACATAATCGCTCTAATTTCTTCCCCCAAATGCCAACCTAAAGCTACAATCCGTCAATTTGTTGCAAAAATCTCTAATTTATGGTTTCAATTTGTGGAAGCAAAACCTAAATCCCAAACCGAGGGCTCTACTGCGGATTTGTGGACGAACAGAGGCGTCGAAACAAGGTAGAGTCTAACTCTTCCCTTTTTCTTCTCATTCACTCGTCATTTTCATACCAACACCAAGAAAATACACTATTTGAAGTGTTTAGGGTTTTTGTGGAGTGATTTTGTGCATTTTTTATTCTCATGAAAAAATCTCACTTGACTCTTTCCCTCTTCGTTATTAATAATGTGGAAAGGGTTTAATTTTTGTTTGCATTGCGCTTGTGTCCTTTAACGTTGTGGGGTCTGGTGTGAAAGTTGTTGTTGTTGGTGGCTGGCTGTTGTTTGCTGAAAAAATCTGATTTATCTGTTCACATACTCAATTTATATGCTTTACAATTCTCTAAATAACATCAATATCAAATGAGATTTAGTATATTTATTATCAAGGGAAAGTGGTCACTCCAAACCACTACACTGCACCTTTTGCTGCGTCACTTTAGCTGGACCCACTATCTGCCTTTAGTAGTAATATTTCCAAATTTGTCCCCAATGTATTTGTCTTCACTTCAATTTGACTCGAAATAACCAATTATTCTTCATATAAGTTCCATATAAAAAAAAAATAGGAACTTCAGGTAGTGCAATGATCATTAATATGAAAAGTGTATAAATTTTGGAAAACTAATTGCATGTTTTTATAGTGTGGGGGCTAAATCCTGTGTTTATGGAGGAAAAAATTCAACAAATAAACGACGGTGCAAGAATCTCTAGATGAAACATTTTGACTTAACTACACACTGTTACGATACTAATCAATATTTAAGGGTAATTTTCAAAATGGTTGGGAAACAATTTGTCAGTGAAATTTAACTTTTGTGTGTATATGATAGCAATAATATATTGAGTTGAAATTTAACTTTGTTGTTACCGAAACTTCCAGGCCCTCTCTCCAATAGAGATCACTTTCTTTTTGCAGAAGGGTACTGTAATCAAATATTAAAGTTCTTGTTTTCTTCGTATGTAGACTCATCTAGATATAATAAGATTAAAATTGTTTAAAGAAAATGTTTAGAGAAAATTAGATTAAAGCCTCTGTGGTGTATGTTTTACTTTTTCTTCTCAGGGATGGTCAAGTCTATTCCCTTTCTATGCTGTAGGTTGTGTTTCTAGAGCGGTACAGGTTTAAAGAAAGAGGTGTTTAGGCATTTGTTCTGGCAGGGACCACAAAGTGTTGTAGTGGTTCACATGGTGAAATATTAAGAATGCTCATTTATAATCCTAGCGTAATTCCTTGTTCTTATAAGGATTGAAAACTTAATAATAATGGCAGTATCCTTGAAAACTTGAAGGAAAAAAATAATAATGAAGAAGCAATGTTTCCAACTTAGGAGTTCATCTGTAGTTGTCATAGTTCCATAGGCAAGAAGCGCATCAAACCTTTTATTTACTAAAAATATAATTTTTATCCACTAGCTAGATCTTTCTAATACTCTAAGGAGCAAGAATCTTTTATAGCCTTTTAGGTGTTTTGATAGAGACAATAAATAAAACCAACTTACAACCAATTTAAAAGGTTTTCATAATGTGAAGAAAAAAAGTATACAATGTACACAAATGTTTGTTTTGCATTGTATACCACTCCAAATTGTATACCCACTACCAATATTACAAAGCACTGTATAATGTATTTTATTCAAATGGCTTGAGACATTTATTATGCCCCGATATTAGGAAAGCAAAACACAAAATAATGTCAATTAATCAATCAAATAACTTCATTTCGATTTTCTTTCTTCAAGCTTAGTTTCCCTTTTCAATTAAATTCAGTATATACTTGCTTTAAATTTAGAAGGGAAACACATAAATCATATTCAATTACTTTCACTTAGCATGTCTTAAAGCTGAACGAACTTTTATAAGAAAACATTCAATGCTATTCCAGTATATGCCAAATTAAACCATCTAGAATATCCAGTTTTGCTCTAACCTTCAAAAGAAAATGTCAGTTGCTTTTCGATGAAACAGAATTATGGGCTACCTCAAACTCTTTTTATTGGTTTCTAGTTTTGTCAAGTGGTGCTTACCATCATTATGTGTTCTGTGATTTTTAAGTTTGGACCTGTTTTTGAGCCAATAAAATAAATATTGTTGTTATAACCTTAGCGGGGTTCCCATTTTGACTCACAATTTGTAAATTGGTTATGCCATTAAGGCCAACAATAATTTCATGAAGCATTTGAGATTGTCACTGGGAATGAGCTTAGATTGGCTCTTCATGTCGGGTTTGATCCCACATGGTTCAATACCATTTTACTTTTTGACCTTTGCAAAACACTATTTCCTCCAATTGAAACAATTGTAGCTAAATGAAAAATACAATGATTTCTTCCCTTCAAGTTTTGTTTATAAAGCTTATCCCAGGGCATCCTTTTAAATTAAAATTTGAATACATGTGTCTCGTCTAAGCTTGTAGTAAGTGTTAGTTACATTAGGATTGGTTCAATTCTCATCAAATATGTTATGAGAAATAATATTATATTCACAACATAACGTATTGGTTTGATCAAAAATAATATTATATTGATCTGAAATATGTTATGTGAGGTAGTGTCTTTAAACAGTAATATACTTGCAAGTCTTATTGATTGCAAGTCTCCTGTTTCTCTTAACCAATCTCTTTATTTTTTTTACTGGCTTAATGCATTGATTTTACCACCGGAAACAATTTAGTGGGCATGTTTCAAATGCATTTAGATATCCTTTTATCTTTTTTATGTATTGACATATTTTTATCAATTTTTGTCAATCATTAAAAACATAGTGAATCTGAAATTTATTAGCTTAGTTTCTTTGAAACAAGGGACAGTGTCTTAAAATAGTAATATACTTGCTAAAGCAGTAATATACTCGCAAGTGTAAGTTTCTCATTGTTTATAGGTCTCTTGTTTCTCTTATAAGTTTCTTTAATTAGTTTAAAATCTCTTATAAGACATTAAGAATATATATGATGTTGTATTTTTACTTTTTAGTATGTATTAGAAATTATATTTGAAGTTGTTAAACTATTATGCACTAACTAATCAATGTTTTGAATTTGGATGTAATTTGTTTGTAGATGAAAAGTGTGCAGAAGTTTGGACTTGGGTAAACTAAAGAGAACCAACAATTTAACTAGTGGACCATCTACTACGGAAGAAGAGAGAAGGTTACTTTTTATTTTACTAACTAATCTATATTTAGTGGTTAAAGAGATATCTTAGAAAAATCTTGTACCATAAAGTCAATAAGATTATGATTTATTTAAAATAATTTATAATTAAACATGGAGGATTGTAATTAGTATTACTTAAATTGATTCTTGAATAAGAATTTAGTTAATTAAATTTCCATTTTCATGTTTTTCTTTTCAGAACATGGATTGTTTTTATTCAAATCGTATTTGGATGTATGATAGATGTTATGCTAATAGAGGTGGTTTAAAAGAGAGTTTTGTAAATGGGGTTGAAGAGTTTGCCATTAAAGCTTGTCAACAACAAACTTATTTGAATGAAAACAAGCTTAGATGTCCGTGCAATAAATGTCATTGTACAAAGACTTTTTCAATTGAAATGGTCAAGGTTCACCTCTTTAAGAACGGTTTCATACCTTATTATTATGTTTGGATTCATCATGGCGAACAAATGCCACATATTAATGACAATTATGTTGGTGTTCCAAGTAGTGGTGAACATGTGGATGAAAGTGAACAATTTATGGCAATGCAAGACATGGTGTACGATGCTCTTAGGCAACATGAAACATTTGAACCATCCGATTTTAATAACACAGAGGAGCCTCCCAACGAAGAAGCTCAAAGATTTTATGATTTGTTGTTAGAAGCTAATAAGCCATTGTTTGAAGGGGCTATAGATTCTAAATTATCAATATGTGTCAAATTGTTAGCTTGCAAATCTAATTGTAATGTTCCTGACCAATGTTTGAATTTTATTACAAAAATGTCGTTGGATGTTACACCTATAAAAGAGGGTTTGCCAAAAAGTTATTATGATGCCAAGAGGTGTTGGGGTTGAAGGCTACGAGGATAGATTGTTGTATAAAAGGTTGTATGTTTTTTTATGATAATGAATATCGGAAAAATGATGGACACCTACTACAATGCAAATTTTGTCATAAAGCATGATATCATGACCCAAAAGTTGGAACAAGTAAAAGAAAACCCATTCCAATGAAGACAATGTTCTATTTGCCTATAGTTCCAAGATTGCAAAGATTGTTTGCATCGATGCAAACTGCAGGACAAATGACATGGCACTATGATAATAGAAGACCTTCGGGTGTGTTACGACACCCCTCTGATGGTCAAGCCTGAAAAATTTTGAGCAAGTACATCCTGATTTTGCTGCTGAGCCACGTAATATACGACTTGGTCTATGCTCTGATGGATTTAATCCATATATTCAAGCATCAACAAAACCTTACTCTTGTTGGCCAGTAATTGTTACCCCATATAATCTTCCTCTTGAAATGTGTATGTCAAGACCTTATATGTTTTTGAGTTGTCTCATTCCTGGTCCACATAATCCAAAGGCTCGTATTGATGTTTATTTACAACCACTTATTGATGATCTTAAAAAGTTGTGGAGTGGTGTTCAAACATATGATGTTTCAAGGAAGCAAAATTTTATGACGCGGGCAAGTTTGATGTGGACAATTAACGATTTCCCTGCATATGGCATGTTGTCAGGTTGGGGGACTCAAGGTAAATTAGCTTGCCCATATTGCATGGAGCACACAAAGGCCTTTAGGTTAGAACATGGAAAAAAGAATAGTTGGTTTGACTCACACCGCAGGTTCTTACCTAACACTCATACATTCAGGAAGAATAAAAAGGCTTTCACAAAGGCCAAAGTTGAAATGGGTGGACCACCATCTATGTTGACATCTGAAGAGGTTTATCATACAATGAAGAATGTACCAACAATCATAGATGAGCCTCACCTGTCCAAATTACCAGGTTATGGAGAGTGGCACAATTGGACAAAAAGAAGTATCTTTTAGGATCTTCCATATTGGAAAGATAATTTACTGAGACACAATCTTGATGTTATGCATATAAAGAAGAATTTATTTAACAATATATTCAACACCGTCATGGATGTCAAAGGTAAGACAAAGGACAATGATAAGGCAAGAAAAGACCTATCATTGTATTGTTGGAGACCTGATTTGGAGTTGAAGTTGCAATCTAATGGGAAGATTTTAAAACCAAAAGCAAATTATACTTTAACTAATGAGGAATCAAAGTTAGCCTATCAGTGGATAAAAGAACTTCGTATGCCTGATGGTTATTCTTCAAATTTGGCAAGATGTGTAGATGTAGACAAGGGGAGGATACATGGGATGAAAAGTCATGATTGCCATATATTTATAGAGTGTTTACTTCCTATTGTATTTAGTGCATTACCAGTGCATGTTTTAAATCCACTTGTTGAACTTAGCCATTTCTTCAAAGATTTGTGCTCGACAACATTAAGGGATCATAACTTGGTTAGAATGGAAGAAAACATTTCAATCATTCTTTGCAAGTTGGAGAGAATATTCCCCATGCATTCTTTGATTCAATGGAACACCTCCAGATTCATCTTGCAAATGAAGCAAGACTTGGTAGACCAGTTCAATATAGATGGATGTATCCATTCGAAAGGTATGACAAAATATCATTATTAATTCTTAAAAATACTTTAATTATTTTTCTAAATCCATCTCCATTTACGTTATTTTAAAGGTTTATGGGTGATTCTAAACGCTCAATCAAAAATAGGGCTCGAGTTGAAGGATCAATTTGTGCATCTTACTTGCACCGAGAGACAATTCACTTTTGTTCCCACTATTTCAAGAATATCATGTTGCCACCACGAAATCTTAGAAATGAAATACCTCATGCAAGTCAAGGCTCTCCATCAATGTTATCCATGTTTAACCGGCCTGGTCGTTCTTCAGGGAAAAAGTTAATTCATTGGTTCAACCATAAAGAA
>Ga0209489_107232_pt1 | contig 16792 bp, 9 predicted proteins | sample SiratrowhiteBW_FD_187527 | JGI IMG/M metagenome (GOLD analysis project Ga0209489, IMG submission 187527) | Root nodule microbial communities of legume samples collected from California, USA - Siratro white BW (SPAdes) (version 2) | ecosystem: Host-associated > Plants > Roots > Nodule | place: USA... | reverse complement strand
ATATATATATATATATATATATATATATATATATATATATATATATAATGTACAAAACATATATATAATATATACATTATATAATATTTATATATATATATATATGTTTTGTACATTATATATATATATATATATATATAATAAATACAATATGTTTAAATAAAAGTGAGATAAGAATAGTGACAATATCAAAGGAATAACGTGAAAAAGAGAGAGGGAGTTAAAAAAAGTTAACAAAATTCGCATACATATATCTATCCCAATTAACAAGTAATAACTTTAATTATCTTCACAAAATCATCAAATTTTGTTTTCTAAAATGTGACGTTGTTTTTATCAAAACACATTATCCCTTTTGAGGAAATCTATTAGAAAACTTTTCACAGTAAAAATGAAATCTTTACCAAATCAATGTGTGATCCTTATAAACTAAGATTATATTTTTTTAATCACTTTTTATAAATCTGGATTGGATGTAGAATACATTTATGAAAGGAAAAAGATACTGAAAAACGAGTTTTCACTTTTTGTTAACTGATTTTCTCTTAAAAATCTAAGCAAAAAAGAGAACCCATTTTCCCTTCACCAAAATGCCAAAGAGACCCATATATTATTAATACAGTGTTTTTAATTTATGAATAAATTACCTCAATCTGTATTTACTTCACAATTTTTAGAAAACTATTATAATTTATAAATTAGAAATACTTTATGATTAAATCCTTTAATGATAATAAAAAAAAAATCAAATACTTGACATAAAAATATCGAAAATAACATTTACACAAATTAAATAATAAATAATATAAACTATAATTTCATATATTAAAAATGTTGCAATCAAAAAGTCAACAAAAATTTGATTACTTGAAAGATTAATAATTAAATTTCTATAATACGGTTTATTTTCACTAATTAATACCCAAAAAACTATTTTATTTAAAGCTATTGATAATTAAGTAATCAAGTTTTATTTAACCTTTTTTAAAAGAAATTTAAAATTATTATATAGCACGTTTTTATAATGTTATTTTAAAATTATTATAATTTAAAAAATTAATATTTTCAAAAGTTTACTACAACGTATAAAAGTAATTATACTTCATTTATTTAGTACAAAAGAAAGAGTTAAGAATACCTACAATTTTCAATGTCATTAAATTGCTAGATAGTGGACTCTACTCTAGGGTAAAATTTTAAATTCCCGTACATATATGGAGTAGAATTCAAAAATCTTAGGCAAGGGTTTTAATTTCTATACAGAAAAAGGATTTCTTGAAAAAGACGGAATCCATATGATTTTTATGTTAAGAAAAAAATTCAGTCAGAAACATGTTAAAAAGGAATAAGTCATTTTATTAATCCAAAATATTCTTAATATAGATGGAATCTTTTAAGTACTTTATTTCTATTAGTCATAGACTTAATTATGTTAAAACTACCCACTGTAATTTTTTTAGCTTTTTTTTTAATTTTTTTATCACTTTTCATATTTCTTATACTTTAATATCCTTCGTTATATGTGATATATTTTTATAATAATTATTATTTAAAGATGAAAAAACCCCTTTTATACAAATGACAAGGTGTGTTTACATAAGAAATAAAAAAAATTGAAAATGCGGAAATTCCAACTTTCAGTTGGAAGTTAGCGAAAGTAAAACTCATAGCAGTGAAAATAAAAGTTATATAAATTTATATATTTATGAGTTACAAATTACAAATGTAGAAGAAATGAAAACTTTGAATTGAAAACACAGTCCTTGTTTGTTATCACTGTGATTGAGCAGTGATCGAGTTGCGAACTGTCGCATCACCACCGATTCGCGAGCGTTGGTCGGAGATGGACACGTTACCGACGACGAAGCGCGGCGGCGGAGGGAGATCGAAGCCCGTTCCGACCTCCAAATCCTCCCTCGTCATGGCCTTCTTCTCTTGCGTCGCTTGGCTGTACGTCGCTGGCAGGTACGTACGCGCTCACGCGCTTCAGTCATTAATTCTCCTTCATTTTGTCGAATCGTTTCTCCGAATCGCTTTTGGATCCGTCGAAATTAATCTTGTCGCGTAGCTACGCCGCCGTTGATTTGTGATTCGCAACGCGATTATGCTCTTCGGTTCGAACGTAACGGTTTTGCTCCATTGGTCGTTTTTTATTTTTTGTTATAAGCTAAAGATTTTACTGATATGGATTAATTAAGAACAGCTGTGCGTGATAGTTGTTTTTGGAATTGTTAGGTTATGGCAAGACGCAGAGAACCGAAATTTACTAGCCAGTCTTCTAAAGAAGAATTCGGCTCAGGTTATTTTTTTATTTATTTTTTTTTTAATTTTGATCTTATATTATTATTGTTTTATATTATATAATTCATTTATAGTCTACAAACTTATTTGTCTTTTTTTATTTTTTTGTGGTTACTAGAGGCCTAAGGTTCTTACAGTGGAAGATAAATTAATGGTTCTAGGGTGCAGGTAAATTGTTCTTTCTATCTTTTTTTTTTCTTTTTTTTTTTTTTTTTTTTTTTTTTTTTTTTTTTTTTTTTTTTTTTTTAATTTTAGTTTTTTTTTTTCAATGATGTTTTGTTTGGGTGATATTGTTGTGGATGGATCGTCGAATTGGAATTAATGTGTGTGTGTATTTCTTCATAGGGATCTGGAGAGGAGGATTGTGGAAGCTGAGATGGAATTGACATTGGCTAAGAGCCAAGGGTACCTGAAGGGGCAGGGCCAGAAAAGTGGCTCTTCTGATCGTAGGCTTCTTGCTGTTATTGGAGTGTATACTGGATTTGGAAGTCGGTTGAAGAGAAATGTTTTCAGGGGGTCTTGGATGCCCAGAGGTCTGTTTCTGATTTTGGTCATAAAAAATTCGCTAATTCGAGCTTGAGTGATTTCAATGAATTTTTTGTATGAAGGAGGTGTGAGAATATGCTACGTTAGCAGGCGGGTAGGTAAGGTAGAGGCAAAGTGGTCTTTGTAAGAAGTGATATCGGCTCTCTCGGTAAGCCTAACCTTGATAGCGGTCCAATAATAATCCGATAGCGGTCCAATAGTGAGTGACATAATAGGTCTAACAAACCTTGATATAATAGGCTTTAATATCATATTAAAAAGTGTAATATATTAAGAAGTAGACTTTAAACCTAACTCAATCTTACAAAACTGGGTTGTGAGGTGAGGATTCTCCCACTTATATATTATAAATTGGTCTTATCTCTAGTTGACATAAGATCTTCAACGTTTGGTACATTTGGTGCCAGTTGATATCAGGTTTTGTGCTCTTTTGCTTTGTCTTTACTAGGATAAAGTTCATTGGCTGTGATGCAAATTTTGGGTTTTATTGGTTTGTTTTTGTAGAAGTTAGTGATCTTGATATTTGGTTGATGAAGCATTTTATTTATTTATTTATTTTCATTTGAATTTGACAGTGATTTTGACCCTCTCAGTTTGAATTTGGGTTTGATATTTATTTAGTTTGTTCTTTCAAAGTTTTTTGAAGATTGGTTTCGATCTACACATTGATGGTTTATTGCTATTTTTATGATTTTAGAATTTCTAGTTTCCTACCTTTGTATTCCAAGGATTAATTTTATTTTAGAAAAATGTTAAAATTATGGTTCATCATATACTTAGTGTTAAAAGCCTTTGTAATTTTTTGTTCATATTTAGGGTACATGTGTTGTGCTTGTAACCATCAACATTTTCATAATCCTTTTGGTTTGGTAAGTGACATAACAAATTTGATATATTGCATACACTTTGTGAATTATGAGAATGTAAACAGTTGATTTTTTTGAAGATGGTTTGTTACCACTTGGTTCAATTCTGTATTACCGAGTCATTAACATCTTATCTTCACTTTTCTGACAGGTGATGCCTTGAAAAAACTTGAAGAAAGAGGAGTGGTCATTCGATTTGTTATTGGTCGGAGGTTTCTCCACTTACTTATTCTTATTAGTTATTATAGTGCACATGATTTCCTTTTAAGCTATAATTGTCTTTTATCTTCTGTATTTCTCTAATCCAGTACCCCGTGATAAAAATATCCAGGGTTCAATATGAGCTAATACTTTGTAATTGACAGTGCTAATCGTGGTGATAGCTTAGATCGCAATATTGACGAGGAAAATCGCTCAACAAAGGATTTCCTGATTCTAGTAAGCAAGATTTTGTTTTATTGTAATTTGAATCGATTTAATCTTTTACCTTGGACAATATCAGTGAAGAGGAAGTACTTAATTATCTTAAATTTGGTTTATTATAAATGCCTTATGGTTATGATTTTATGGGTGCAATTGGAAGAGTTCATACAGTGCTTATTTGAGCTTTATAAAAGTTGCTTGTAGCCTTTCTATAACTTATTTTTCTTTAACTTATTTCAGTTTCATGGTTAAGCTTAAGATATAAGGCTATAATGTGGTATGCTTATTAAATATGCATTTATTAAACTATTTATTCAAATCCACTGTACAAGTAATTGCACTATGATAATATTTTCCTAATATTCGAAGTTTAGTGTTTTCTTAAATATTTTTGCACCATGGTGACCTCAAAAACATTGGCGCGTGCTGAGTAAAAACTACATTTTTGGTTCAACAAACTCTTTATTAAGGCTAGGGGGTTGTTAACATTATAGACCATTGTGCTTATTTATTCTTTTTATTTAAAATATATTGATATCAATGCTCATCTGAACATGCTTCCTTTTAATTGAACCTTGATAAACAAGCTAAGTGTATATCTTGACCATTTGTTTTGATTATATCAGGAAGGTCATGAGGAAGCTCAAGAAGAGTTGCCTAAAAAAGTAAAAACTTTCTTTAGCACTGCAGTTCAGAACTGGGATGCTGACTTTTATGTGAAAGTTGATGACAACATTGATATCGATCTGGGTAAAGATTGCATATCTATATTCTTTTTTAGGACATTTTGTTGAAAACCTATGTTTTCCTAGATCTGAAACTGAGACATTCTTAACACTGTTCACTGGCCTGGCAGAGGGTTTAATTGAACTTCTTGAACGTCGCCATGGCCAGGATGGGGCATATATTGGATGCATGAAGTCAGGAGAAGTCATATCAGAAGAGTACTTTCTTTATCTGAGTTTATTGTGATAGTATATCTGTCTATGATAATTGATTTGTGGATATTGGACTGTTTTATGTGCTATAGATGGTTCAGGTCATGCTAAAGGCTGATTGACATTGTCCATGTTTTTTAATAGAACTTGTTTTAAAACTTATTTATTATTATCTATTTTATGTTGACTATTGTAGCAGTGTGTTTATCTGAAAGTTAGAGTTCGCCATCAGATGTGGATGCCTTTTTGCTTTTATGTTTTTCTAATAAATCAGTTGGCTTCAATTTTTTATCTATCTAATTGTCTTATTCGCTATAATATTTATTGCCTGTTATTTTCTTGTGCATCAAAGTTGAATATTATTGTTTTCAATAAATTGTCACAAGTTGAATTCTGTTGTTGAGCTTTTGTATTCAACTAATAGGCATCTTATTTTGAGCATTTTTCAGCGGAAAGCCATGGTATGAACCTGATTGGTGGAAATTTGGGGACGAAAAATCGTAAGTAATATACACCTTTTGCACTAGAATATTGGATGATTTATTTTATTTATACTGAAATGATCTTCAGTTTTATTTTCTTGAAAATGGAAACCATTTTATTATTTTTTTCTCGTTGTATCCTAGAATGGGCAGGTGAGTGATCTTCACAATAAATGACACCATAACATCAACGCTAGCATACATTGAGGCAACAATTATTTGACTTAGGCATATTAAACATATACATATGTTTTATCTCTTTGCCAAATGTTGGATTGTTGAAACAGATGACTTGTGATGATTAATTAGATAAACTATTTCAATCACATATTGGTAAATAATGGAAATGTGATCTGATATTCAATTGATGATTGCCAGTGTATATGTTATAACCATTGATTTGTGGAATTGTATGGTATTTGCTTTAATTGTTTCTTACAAACATGTCGTTAGTTGTGATGTGAAAAACTGGATGTAATGCCAAAAGCCATCTAGAATCTAATGGAGTGTTTGTATCAATTCGTATTAATTTTTTTGACATTCACTCTAATTCAAATGGATAGGACACAATATTTTAATTTTTTAATTTTTATTGTTTTACATTAGTTTTATTTACCTTCTTTATCACTGAATCCAGCACTGCTCAGTAAAACTAGTTATCATGCAAGCAAGGATAAATAATATTGTCTTTCTATCTTAGTAGATCTATGGATGACACAATATTCTGCTAATTTTACAATGGCTGCTTTTCTATCACTAGATACCAAGTGTACTTTAGATATTTCAGAAGTTAGATTTCTTTGATCTGTCAAATGCCCCTTAACTAATATATTATCTGAATATTAGCCGTTATGATAATTATGTGTACAAAATCTTTATTTCAGTAGTGCGCTGTTACAACTTTTCAGTAGTTTTGATCTCCATATTGAACTGTTTTAATTTTTCTAGTATAAAATTAATCACAATTTAGTTATTTTCTTCAGGTATTTCCGACATGCAGCTGGTTCACTTGTTATAATTTCAAAGAATTTGGCACAATACATTAATATAAACAGGTTAGTTCTCAATGTCATGTGTATGTACTAGGAACCTTAGAAACTGAAGCAGACAGTTTTGGTTCTGGTATGGGTGCCTTAAGTTAGCACTTAGGCTGGCAAAGCACGGCCTCTGATACCCTTGTTTGGGAAGTTGATAAAGAGGAGGCTTTGGATGTTAATTGATTGTTGTGCAGAAGCATGTTCCTTAGCGGGCATTTTAGCTAAAAAAGCTACCTAATTTTTTTTTTTTTTTTATATATTTCTGCTTTCATAGAATTGAATCAAAATACCAAATGTAGTTAATTACTTCTAATATTTTTTACGTTTTAGCTGGTCTATTTTCAAAACTCTGCAATACGTGTTCTCTGATTAAAACCACTGAAGGTTAATAATTCCATCTCTAAACCTTTCCTTCTACTATCACACGAGTAAATAATTACTTCTAATAATTTTCCTGTAAATGGGTCTTTGAATAATATTTTCGTTGAGACTATCGTCCCTCTGTTAGAGGGACCGTTGATAGTAGTTAAATGAATGAATATGTAGCAAGGAAAAAAGGTTTCACTCCTACGTTACGTGCCAACACTTCATGCCTAATTTAGTTGAGTCATAAAATGAAGGTTTTTTGTAGTTATTTGAAATTAGAAAGCTATTTTAAATTTTAGTTCCAGCTTCCAAACTCCACTTCTGCCCAATCAACTTACCCTCCTGCAACTCCAAATTAGTTCGAGTAACTGATCCATTGAAAATGCTAAACTCACCACCAACATTTTTACTAATCCTCTCATTATTCTGTGTGGAACCCTTCCACCTATTCTCATCCATCAATATCTCAAACAAATCCTTCGCCGTACAATTAAACCTTCCTATCGTGCTAATACTTTTCACTCTCTTCTGCTTCTTTGTTGTCCCTGTTGAACTCTCCTTTGACGCAGCTTTAGTTGATGGCAACGGGGACAGTGATGGAGACGAGACCATCTCCTTGTCCAATTCATTTGCACCCTAACCTTCTCCAAGATCAAGGGCTTTCCCTTGGAAAGCATTGTGTCCTTTTTCTCTTCCCCACCGGACCTTCATCATTAACAATGACTTAGTTTGGGATCCTTGTCTCCATTCTTGTCAGTGATGTTGGGGATTTCAATGACACCATTGTTGGAGAAGCGAAGCTCCATTGCAGTCGTTGACCTTGCCATGTCATTTAAGCGTGAGGCTCATCTTGTAGCTGGGGATGAGTTTGCCTTTCGGGAGTTGACGTAGTCTTGCCATCGAGGGAGTGAAGTGCTGTCATTTTGATGAAATGGCTTCCCTTGTAGTTGAGAATAGAGAGGTTGGAGAGGAGGGAGGAGAAGAAGATCCTAGACCACATTTAGGAGATTCCAAAAGTAACTTTAGATTTTGAAACTCTTCAATACGTATTTAAGTACCATTCCACTATGTTTCACACCTAGGAGCCACATAAGACTAAGAAATATGTCGTGACATTTAATTGCTGAAGTGGACTTCTATTAACAGTCTTATTGTCAGCTCGAACACTTACCACTAGATCAAAATTCATAACTAATAGTCAGGTTGGCACAACATCCCAAGTGTCACGATTCAGTTATGACTTAACCCACTTAATCATTGCCATTTAAATATTAATGCACCTTACAACAATTTTTCCAAACTACCGTTAGGAATTGAACTCTTCGATTGTAACTTGATCCAACCAACATCCACCATGATAATTTAGCAACCCACAATAATTGCTCATCCTACAATTGCCTCATTGGGTTTGATATCAATTGTTGGATTAAACGTTCATTATTAGATCTAATGTTATAACTAAGAGCGTGATAAATTATAAAGTATAGACACATACACATATACTGGACATGGCATAGACACAAACATTGTGACACCTATAATTTCCAAAATATAGGATATGATGACACAAATATATATACAAAAACACACACACAAGGAATATTATTATAAATTGACAGTCAATATTTTATTCAAAATCATCTACAAAAACGTTAGTCAAATATAACTATTTGAACACATTATTTCCTAATACAAAAATGAATGTAATCCATCCATCTAAAATTCAATAGGTGAAAAGAGGATGTAATTCATTTAAAACATTTCACCACCTTGTTGATTGCATAATTGAAACGGATACCCTCTAAGTAAGATTTGTCTGAAGACAGATTTAAACAGATAAAGGAAAACACAAAATGTAGATGTGAAATAGACATTTTGGTTTAAAGAGAAATAATAACTTACACAACAAGTTTCTTACTTTCCAACTCAAAAAAAAATTCACTATGTGCTCTCATTCAAGTTGTGTTAGAATCGTGTCAAACCATGTCTGAGGAGTGTGTAGTTACAAAAAATGTTTTTTAAATTTGACACTTTGGTGAAGTGTATGACACATGTTTGACATGGAGACATGAGACTGTAGAGTTGTGTTTAATTGTGACTTGACATACCTAGTTTCCTCTATATGACAATTAATAAGGCTTGCAACAATCATTTCCTCAAGAATTATTCTGTGCCAAAATCAAACTCTTTGATCACCTATCCTCCGTCACTAAACAATTTATGCAACTTGCAACATTCCACTAAGAAAGACTTAGATTCAAAATCGTAAATTATTCAAGGACCCATTTACATGAAAAAATTATCAAGAGACCTAACAATCACCACCTCAATCTTTCATAAACTAAATTAGGCATTTACTCATTAACACTATAATTTTCTATTTTATATGTGTTCATAGGATTACATTAGAAACTAAAATAATTCTACTGGCAAAGATTTATTAGAAATACTTATTTGTTGACTTCCAAGTTTTATGGCCGAATCCAAATTCTCCATGATGCTCTTTAAAAGGTCGATATGTTTGTGCAATTTTTGTAGCTTTCTTTCTGGGTTTTTGCTTTTAACTCCATGGCTTCTCGAGGACACTTACTATACGTTTGTTTTTCTTTTTCATTTCAGTTAATATGTTTTTAGTAATAATTACACAGGGCCACCTGGTTGTTACTTTTCACTTCATTTCCTGTTTCTATATGAATCTGTATCTGTATAGTAATAATCACAAAATCATGTTTTTACCATTACCAGTATCAATACATGAAAACAGAAATCAAAGTAAAAATAAGGTGATGCTTTTGTAATTATTACAAAAGCAAAATAAACCAATTGCGCCCATCTGATAAATATTCTTTGTTCTATCCCAAAAAATTGTAGTGTGTCTTTGAAGACCTATGCCTTTGATGATACATCTTTGGGATCGTGGATGATGGGAATCCAAGCAACTTACATTGATGACAGTCGACTTTGCTGCAGTAGTATCAGACAAGGTGAAATCCCAGTTCTTATGTTTTGTAGTGGTTGTTTTCTTACATTTAACTGGGGAAAGGTTGGAGAAGGGGGTATGTTTCTTCCAGGTTTCTTGACTATGTTTTCTTTGAACTTGAATTGGTTGAAAATGAAAACATATTTTAACAAATGAAATCTAGAAAAACGAGTGCAACACATTTCTCCTAACACACGATCTACTATTGATTAAAATTTACTAAACCCAACAAAATCATGAGAGAATTATTAAATAATACGTGAGATCCATAAATTTGTAATTATCGAGATCTTTTAACCGATAAGATATAAGGTGTGATCTGTGTTGCTAGCATTTCTCATTTAGAATAAAGAAAAATTGATGTATCTATGACCAAACAATAATCAATTTTTTTTGTTTTTCACCAACTCAAATTTACCTTTTACAATAGTGCTTGTCTTATTACTTTCCGTGTCCATTTTCAGACAAGGTATGCTCCTTGGCTTGATTTGACAATCACAATCACATCCCTTATGTGGGAACTCATACAATTTGTCTGAAGATCAGTAGCAGTTGAAGATTATGTTCATTCTTTTAGATGTTAGCAGAGAAATTGAAAGGATAACTACAGATTAACAAAGTTCATTCATTGAGTGCTTCGTTGATAATTTGGGAGAGTTCTTCTCTGTTATTGTTTATACAAAACAACTCTAGATGACCAAATATTGAAGAGAAAGGACCTATATACGAAATATTGATGTATTGAACCGCCGGCGAACAAATTGTAGACTTTGTTGTGTTGGAATTTTGCTCCAACTCCTTTTTTATGATGGTTTGCGTTTCATTTTATTAGTTAGGTAAGATTCTGTTCAGCAAAAGGTAAAATAAATAAAGAAATCTGAACTAAGATTAATGATAGTTTGTAAAGTTAGGGAAGAATTACTCTAAGAATTAATGACAGTACTTGTATGATGAATTTGAGGTCGAAATAATTTAAAAGTATGAAATATTTTCCATTATCAAAGGAGCAATGTTAGTAGAGACAAGTAAAATGCTCCTTGCTTAAAAAGAAATTATGAATGTTGTCATAATATTTGTGAAGCTATAATTTTTTTTTTCTGATCTCTTCGGTGGAGATACTAGAAACCTTTACGGAGGTTAGTAACTAACAATTAATCATTGGGGTTGCATTATGTATGGTCAAGTTGGGTTTAAGCATGTAGTCACATAAACAAATTAATTTAGTGCTGAACTCTTTATGATTTTTTTTATCGGCAAACAAAATTCTTGTTTATATGCTGAAAACTACATAATGTATTAGATTTTAACCCGATTTACTGTTACGTTACTGGGTTTTATTATTATTAGGTCCATTTATTACATTATATATATTTACAAAAGACTGTATCCAGGCAATAGTAATAATAGAGAAACGAATTTCATTATTTATAATAGTCTTCATTAGGCTTACATGCATGAGATTATGCAGTAAAATTCATCTCCAATTTTACGTATTTCGCAGCGCCAATAAATCAATATGGTATCAGAGCGGGTCGATCCCGCTCTGTTTCTTCTCTTTACTCATCCTTATCATTGTTAATTTCCTCATTTTCTTTACTCTGTTCTACCCTGTTTTTCTTTATTTTCTTGATTCTCCATGGACCCATTACAAAATCCAGCCAACCCGTACTATTTACACCCTAGAGAAAATCCAGGAATGATTCTCGTCATACCCGCACTTGATGGTTCTAATTACCACACGTGGAGCTACGGTATGAAACACGTATTGCTTTCCAAGAATAAGATAAAATTCATCAATGGCGGGATTCAAGAACCCTCCAAGACCACCCACTTCATGACGCATGGGAGAGATGTAACATGATGGTGATTTCTTGGATTACTCGGACGTTAAACGCTCAAATCGCACACAGTACAATCTACATTGACAGTGCTGAAGAACTTTGGAATGACTTGAGAGAAAGGTTTTCGAAAGGGAATCATTTTCAGATTTCTGGTATATTGCAAGAAGTTAATTCAATTAAGCAAGGAGAACGAAATGTTTCAAAGTATTTCACTGATCTCAAAGTTTTATGGGAAGAACTGGATTTTCTCATACCCATACCGTCTTGCACCTGTGAGACAAAATGTAGCTACGACGTGATCAAGATAATCACAAGTTATAGAGAATCTGAACATGTAATGTCATTCTTGAAGGGTCTGGGAGATGTTTATATGAATGTCAAGACACAAATTCTTCTCATGGACCCATTGCCCAGTATAAATTGAGTCTTTTCTCTCATACAACAGCAAGAGCGCCAACTAGTTGGAGGAGGCGATCTGATTGAATCTAAAATTCTCTTTAACAATGCTGCTAATCAAGAGTGGAAATCACAAAGAGGTAATCGTGATCGTGGACGTAATAACCAATCTAATGCATGGAGAATGCAAGGAAGAGGACATTCCAATAATTATGGAAAACAATGTAGTTACTGCCATAAAATGAATCACATCGCAGAAGAATGCTACTCGAAGCATGGGTTCCCACCCTGGATCAAGCCACTTTATAAAGGCAATGTGAATCAAATAGAAATGCAATCGAGTTCTTCAAGAAGTTCGGAAGAAGAACGTACAAGTGACATGAACAAGCAAACGAATCAATCACTAACATATGATCAAGTTCAACAATTATTGAAAATCCTACACAATTCAGAAGGAAGAGATGGACGAATCAACACCATTGGTGAGGCAAAGTCTTTGCAGAATGAGAAAGGTAACGAGAAAGGTAATATGAAGGGAAATTCTTTTTGGATTTTAGATACAGGGGCCACAGATCATGTTACATGTTTAAAAAATATGTTCATTACTTTTCGCAAAATTAAACCTCTTAAGATAGGATTGCCAAATGGTGCATATGTTCATGCAGATTATGCAGGAACTGTTCAATTAACCAAGAATCTCATCATATATGATGTTTATTATATACCAACATTCATTTTGAATATTGTTTATGTTCAAAGGCTTATTAATCATTCAAGAATTCAATGCTTATTTTCTTATGATGAATGTCAGATAAAGGATATCCTTACGTTGAAAATGGTTGGACATGCTAAACTGGTTGATGGGTTATATATCATAGTTGAAGAAATTGATCAATGCTCTGTAAATAACATGACAAGTTTCAAGAACTGTGACATTGATATTTGGCATTTCAGACTAGGGCACTCGTCTAACAAAATTTTGGATCATATATGTAAGAATAATACTGACATTCAATATGATAGAATGAACATATGTGATTTCTGTTACTATGCTAAACAACACAAATTGAGTTTTCCAAATAGTAAATCTGTTACTCAAGCTATTTTTGATCTTGTACATATTGATATATGGGGGCCTTTTAGTATTGCTTCCATACACGGGCATAGGTACTTTCTTAAAATAGTAGATGATTACTCCAAACACACTTGGGTATTCCTGATGAAAAATAAGAGTGGAACTAGACATCTATTAAATAGCTTTGTTGCTCATGTACAAACTCAATTTGGTAAGCGTATTAAGGTCATCAAAACTGATAACGGATGCGAATCCAATTATAAAGAGTTTTATGATAACTTAGGCATTGTGCATCAAACTTATTGTATTGAGACGCCTCAATAGAATTCAGTAGTGGAAAGAAAACATCAACATATTTTAAATGTGGCTAGAAGTATTACGTTTCATTCAAATATACCTAAACAATTTTGGTCACATGCAATATCTCATGTTGTATTCATTATAAACTACATTCCTTCTACTGCAATGGATTTTAAAATACCTTATGAGTTGCTTTATGAATGAAAACTTGACATGTCTGTCTTCAAGGTATTTGGTTGTGTGTGTTTTGCTTCCACCATAACTAATAATAAGAATAAATTTAACAGTAGAAGCAGAAAATGTATCTTCTTAGGATTTAAGAATGGAATAAAAGGATATGTGATTTTAGACGTCAAAACCAGGGAAATTTTCATTTCCAGAGATGTTATTTTTCATGAAGGAACATTCATTCAATTAGAAAACAATACTGATCAACTTATCTATGAAGAAAATCATTTATGCTTACCTTTTGAAAATGCTAGCAATTATATTAATGAAACAGTGCAACCAGAAGAAGATGTTATACAGCCAGAAGATGGTAATTGTCAAAATACTGATCTGAGAAGATCTGCTAGACTACGAAAGGCCCCTGAATACTTGCAAGATTACCACCATCGAATCTCAAACTCCGTCAATATTGATTACAACAAAACACAAGTTAAGTATCCAATTAGCTCAGTTCTTTCCTATGATCATTTGGATAAAAAGCATCTATGTTTAATAACATCCATTTCATCACACGCTAAACCTCGATCGTATGACGAAGCTGTCCAAAAATTAGAATGGAGAAATGCCATGAAGGTAGAGATTGATGCGCTCAAACTCAATGAAACTTGGTCTTTTACTGATCTTCCTCCAGGAAAGAAACCCATAGGCTGCAAATGGATACAAACTGAAATTCAATGCAAGAGGAGAAATTGAACGATACAAGGCGAGACTTGTAGCAAAGGGGTACACCCAAGTTGAAGGTGTTGATTACCACGATACTTATTCCCCGGTGGCCAAAATGACTACGGTACGTCTTCTCATTGCTATTGCAGCAGCCAAAGACTAACATCTTGACCAACTGGATGTAAACAATGCATTTTTACACGGTGATTTGAATGAGGAAGTTTATATGAATCCACCTCAAGGATTACAAACCGAGAAACCAAACCAGGTTTGTCGACTCAGAAAATCTCTATACGACTTCAAGCAAGCCAGTCGACAATGGTACGCGAAACTTACCCAATTTTTACAGAACATTGGTTTTATTCAATCCTCATCTGATCACTCTCTGTTTATAAAGAAAACAAATTTATACTTCTTAGCTTTACTCGTTTATGTTGACGACATTATTCTTGCTGGAGATGATGTTTGTCATATGAACGAGGTCAAAAGAGTCTTGGATGAAAAATTCAAAATTAAGGATCTTGGCAAATTGAGTTTCTTCCTTGGTCTGGAGATAACAAGGCAAAAGGAGGGGACACACGTGAATCAGAGAAAATATGCATTGGACATTTTAGCAGATCGTGGAATGCTAGCTGCTAAGTCGTGCCATACTCCCATGAATAAAGATATAAAACTAATTTTTGAACAAACAGGTACTGTTTATAAGGAAGAATCTTTTCGTCGTGTTATTGGAAGACTTCTTTACTTAACAAATATCAGACCAGATATAAATTTCCCAATACAGTTTCTGAGTCAATTCATGAAATCACCAAATGAACATCATCACAAAGCCATTAATCAGATTCTGAGATACATAAAAGGATCACCCACTCGGGGAATTTTCTTCCCAAGCAAATCTGATATGCATCTGAATGCATTGAGTGACTCAGACTGGGCCTCGTGTAATCTTACAAGACGATCAACTACAGGTTATTGCATATATATTGGTTCAGCATTGGTTTCATAGAAAACCAAGAAACAGAACACGGTTTCCAGATCATCTTCAGAAGCTGAGTATTGCGCTTTAGCATCAACCATGTGTGAATTACAATGGTTAACTTTTCTCCTTCGTGATCTTCAGGTCAAGCATTATTCTGCTAATGTATACTGTGATAATCAAGATGCGTGACATATTGCCACAAATTCGGTGTTCCATGAACGTACCAAACATATAGAAATTGATTGCCATGTGGTCAGAGAAAGATTGCAATCTAGTTTATTCAATCTTCTTCCCATCAGGAGTTCAGAACAACCTGCGGATATCTTCACCAAACCACTCGAGAAGTCTGCATTTGATTCTGTGATTAACAAGCTAGGTATGACAGATTTTGGTCATACAGCTTGAGGAGGGGCTATTAGAATTTTAACCCGATTTACTGTTACGTTATTGGGCTTTATTATTATTAGGCCCATTTATTACATTATATATATTTACAAAAGACTGTATCCAGACAATAGTAATAATAGAGAAACGAATTTCACTATTCATCATCGTCATGGTTTCCATAAAATGGCAGAAAATTTCGGCCACAAAAATACTAGCATTTAATTATACAGATTGAAGGATCACATCGCCTTTTGGGCAAATTCTTCCTGCACTTTCTTTTAGGTTAAGTGAAAATACTTTAAGATAAACCGTATATAAGATACTTTTGAAACCTAAAACAAAACTGACAATTAAAAAAAATTATATTTATCTTTATTAACAAAAAAGTTGAATTATCGATTGAACATTAAGTTTTACTATATTTCAACTAGATAGAAGTTTTTATTTTTTTTCATGTCCGAGTAGTCTTCCTACTTCTCCCATAAAAGACTTTAGTCCAAACATTCTTTGAATATTTAAGCTTTATGTCAAAAATCACTAAAAAGTTAGATGAGATAAATCCTATAATCTTGATAAATAAATCGTCAATTTAGGTACAACACACACTTATAAGTTAAGGAAGCTTTTAGTTAACAATTTCTTCTTCTTCTTGTGCAAAGATTATCTTCTATATATATAACATATGTTAAAAGACAATAAATAATAAAAAAACTGAAAATGCAACATTCTTAGTGTTTCTTATTAACATATATATTAGTTGTAAGAACGAAAACTAAAGGCAATAGAAAAGTAGAAGGTCAGAGCATCAATAAACATATAAAGCAACTTCTCTTTCTCTCGTCTTTATAGTTTTTGTTTTTCTTGTATTCATTCTTTTTTTTTATTATTATTATTCATTCACGTTTCATAATTTTTTCTAATATATTTTGTTACTATTCTTTAATAAATAATTCAATTTACTTTACAATATTTTACTTTTTTTTT
>Ga0209489_107231_pt1 | contig 16794 bp, 8 predicted proteins | sample SiratrowhiteBW_FD_187527 | JGI IMG/M metagenome (GOLD analysis project Ga0209489, IMG submission 187527) | Root nodule microbial communities of legume samples collected from California, USA - Siratro white BW (SPAdes) (version 2) | ecosystem: Host-associated > Plants > Roots > Nodule | place: USA... | reverse complement strand
ACACACATATATATATATATATATATATATATATATATATATATATAAATAATTCTTTTTCTTTTAATGACTTTGAGCATCGGAAAATCTTTTATGAATGGATCTCCCTTCGTTATCTTCACAAAATTAGGTGATCAATCCTCAGAAGTATAAACTCAATTTCCTAGGAATACCACTTTTTTCACCTTCGAAAAGTTGCGCTCATTTCTAATAAGAACATTTCACGCTCATCGTGAGGCTTGAGTAAAACTTTTTTCATACCACAAAATCTCGAGATAGACCCATCATTTGTCAATATCTTCAAAAAAACATATTTGAAAAATCTCTAAAATAACGAGAACACTCTACAACACACAATAGTCGACATGCAATAGCGTTAAGAGGAGAAAAATACCTTAGTTTTATTATGACCGCTCAACAAGGTATAGAACAACTTGAAGATATACTATAATTGATTCAAATTGTTGTAATACAATGATACTCTTTTTCCTTAACTCGGATTTTGTTCCTAAGAAAGTTTTTTCTGAGCACGGTTTTAACGAAACACATTCTTGAAATAAAATTTTGTTTTTCATATCTATGTCTTGTAAAGAAATTACGTCTAAATTCGTCCAAGGTACCATCACATAGAATGAAAGAAATCCAAAATTATTCGAGTTCGTTTGAAAATAAACAACCATTACATCGGATGAGAGAAGAATTTCAAAGTTATCCAAGATCGTTTAAACGGTCACTACATATCAAAGCAACAAAAGTCATTTGAAAATAAATGACAATTATATTAGATAAAAGAAATCCACATTCATCAAAAATCATTTGAAAATAATGATAATTACAATGGATTAAACACAAAGTCGTTTGAAAAATAAAACAACCATCACAATTTGAGATTCTTTGAAAATAAATAGTCACTACATCGAATAAAAACCACACAAAGTCACTTCAAAATAAACAACCATCACATCATATCATAGTATGAAGTCATTTAAAGATAGCATCATCCGCCGTCATTTGAAAATAAATGACCATAAAATTCGATTAAAGTAATGTAAAGTTATTTGCAAATAAACAACAATCATAGTAATCCAAAGTTGCTTGAAAATAAGTGATCATCATATCAAAGATTGTTTGTAAATAAACAATATCACATCGGATCATAATAAAAGATTGTTTTAAAGTAAATGGTCATCACATCATATCAACACAATCTGACAAGTCATTTGAAAATAAATGATCATCTCAAAATAATTAAACTTATAACAAATAAGATATCATCAAATCAAAATAATATTATTACATAATATTAAAACTTGTTCATCCATCAAATTAGTTCACTTATACCTCATTTATGGAGATTCTGAGCTTGAAAGCTTATATACCTACTTATATTCAAGATATACAAAGATATGCATATATATGCATGATAATATAAAAACAAATTAGATTATATCCAATTTAGCTAAGACTGTACGCGTGGGTGAAGGTTTTCGTGTGTATGAAACCAAATCACTACGAACTATTGTCTATTGTTATGGATATTAACTAAGCAATAAAATTATTGTTATAATTTTAAAATAATAATAAAAGTTAGTAAAGTAATTAAATGTAACAGGATTGAATAACACAATCGTATACACATCAAAATAAAGTTTTTAGTAAATTTTATTTGTATATTTTTAGAAAAATAAAGTGATCAAAATAAAATTATTATTGAAATTATTAAAGAGTTATTTATAATTTAATTTTATACGTTTATATTTTTTATTTAGATCTATGAAATTAATATTATTTTTAAAAGGATAAAATTTTTAAAAATGTATATTTTTCTAGTGTAATTTATTTATATTTATTCATTAATATCTCTCCTTATTAGTTGGAGTTTGATATTTCTTTAGAGGTAGTTTCAATTTTCTTTCAATTAGAGAATTTGATGGTTCCCATTTGGTCATTCTAATTTCTTTCATTAAACCGAATGCATATATTGCTAGGAGAAAAAAACACATGATTTTGACCTTGAAACCTCAATTTCAAGAAAGTACTTCAAAGGATCAAGGTCCTTCATCTAAAATTCATTTGCCAAGTATTGGTTCAATGTCTTGAGTTTGTTTAAATCATCTCGCGTAGCTATCATGTCATCAAGGATTGTAATTTTTCCTTCTTTTTTCTTTATATACAAGGTATGATGATCTTGGTTGCTCTTTTGATATCAAAAAGCAAGCATTGACTTGGTCAATATACCAAATCATGCTCGTGGCAATTGTTTTTGTTTGTATAATGACTTCATCAACTTACATACCTTTCTACTATGTGTATCCTGGATCTCACATCCTTCTGATAGTTTCTTATAAACTTTTCCAAAGAATTCCCCATGTAAGAGGACATTTTTCATGTTAAATTGTTGTAAGGACCAATCAAGGTTTACAACTAGAGATAACAATACTCAAATTGTTCTAATTTTGCTACCAGAGCAAATATCTCAATGTAGTCTATTCCTTGTGTATATCTCTTTGCCACTAATCTAGCTTTGAATGTCTTAATTATACCATCTGCATTAAATTTCACAATATATACCCATTGATATCCTATTGATTTCTTCTCCACTAGACAATCTATCAATTCTCACCTTTCTTTCTTTTATAAGGATCTCACCTCCTTATTCATGGCATCCTTCCACCTGAAGTCAGCTAAGGCTTCCTGCACACTATTAGTAATAAATACACTAAATAATTGACTTGTTAACACAATCTAACAAGTCGTTTGAAAATAAAATATCATCTCAAAGCAATCAAATTTATAACAAATAAGATGTCATCAAATCAAAAAAATATGATGTACACTTGCAGAACATTGAAATTCATTCATCAAGCAAATTTGTTCACTTACACCTCATTTATGGAGATTCTGAGCTGGGGAGCTTATGTACCTACCTATATAGAAGATATACAAAGATATATGTAATAATATAAAATCAAATCAAATTAGATATAATCCAATCATACCATATGTAAGTGTATAACTTGGATGTTTTATATAGTAATAATTGATTGAGTAACAAATATTTAATAATTAATCATATCTCTTATTTATTTTAAATGTCTTTTAAATATCTCACCCAATTCTAGATACTTGTAAATACGAGACTTTTTTATCCTACTAAATTTTTTTTATTTTTTATTTCTCTCAATAGACCTCTTTACTCTTTAATTCTTAGAATAACACTCTTTTATTTTTTTTAATTTTTTAATTTTTAATTTTTTTACGTTAAAATAACTCTCTTTTATTTTCTTTTTTATTTTTTTATTTTTTATTCTTTTATGGTCAGTATATTAATTATGATTATTTTTTTGTTTTCTTTTTTATTTTATTTTTTATTTTCTTTCAGTTACGTCAATTGTAATTATTCATAAATCTTTTATATATTATTTTTTATGTTTTTTTTAATAGTTATTAAAAATTGTGATTATTAGTTTATTAAAATTAAGATAAAAAATAATATAAAAATAATTAAATTTAAATTTAAATAAAACAATACAAAGAAAATAAAATAAAATATTTATAAGCTTTTTAACTAACTAATTATAATAGGAAAAAATGATAAATTATTTTATTTTATTTTTATAATAAATTTAAATTTGGCAGAATAAATTATAATAACTTTGTGATTTTATTTTTATATTAAAATTGATATTGAAAAAACAATTATAACAAATTATTCAATTATTATTTGAATTAAAATTTGTTGTTTTAGTTTGTTAAAATTCAAATAAAATTTTGATAAAGATAAAATTTGGTTTTTTGATTTTTGATAAAGATAAATTTTGATTTTTGATGAAGATAGAATTTGGTTTTTGATAGAGATAGAATTTGATATTTGATAAAAATATCATTTAATTTTTGATAGAGATAAAATTTGATTTTAGATAAAGATGTAATTAATTTTTTATAAAGATAAAATTTGAATTTTGATAAAGATAAAATTTATGTTTCATTTGGCACAAAGTATTTCATGTACCATTAACTAAACTATTTAGTGAATATATGTTTGTCATTTGTTTTTTTTCTTTATGCTCAACATGTATTACATCATTTCAATAATAAACAATTTTTATCTAATAAATATAACATTCAAAAATAAATTAAATTTTAATTTGAAATTTTTAAACCATTTAATTAATATTTATTTATAAAATAATACTCCATCAATTTTATTTTTGCTATTAATTATTTAGATATATTTTTAACAAATGAAAAATATAAATTTTAATTTAAATAAAAATTTTGCAGTTTATTATATTTTTTCTTTTGATATCAATTTTTATATAAAAATACATCACAAAATTGTTATAATAAAATACAATCACAAAATCATAAAAACTAAAATAAAAAAAAAGAAAACAAAAATAAATATCATAAAAAATGTACTGAATGTAAAAAAATAAAAAATAAAAAAAATAAAAAATAAAAGAATGCTATTTCAATATAAAAAAATAAAAGATAAAAAAAATAAAGAAAAACAAAAAAAGTACTATTTTAGGAATTAAAAAATAAAGAAGTCTATTAAAGAAAATAAAAAATAAAAAAGTATTAGTAGAGTAAAATATCTGAATACAGATTCATTTAATAAAAAATATTCACTCCATTCTCATATTCACTTATATATTTATATTATATATTTATAATTTTTTTATTTGTAATGACTTAACTATAAAGGGATTTTCTAAATCTCATAATCTTCAACTTAGTGACTAACTCTCAAAAATATAAACTTAACTTTCTAATAATGTTATTTTTTTTCACTTTTAGAAAGTTGCAGTCCTTTTTAATAAGAACAATTCTTATTATTACTTCATCAATCTAAACAAATCGTTAATTTTTAAATTTGATCTTAAAACAGAGGTATGAGGAAAAAAAAATCTATATTCAAACGAAAGTTAATATTACTATCTTAAAAATTGTGGTAACGAAAGAAATAGAAAAGGGAGACAATCTTTTCTTGTCTATTTATTGTATTTGTATGATTTTATGACAGTAAAATATCTAGTTTTTCTTTCAGAATTAAAAAATTACTTGTCTTTATTGTGTTTCCTTCCTTGTCTTAATTAATTTTTTGACCAGTTAATATAACACGTAATCATAGTTTTAGTCTTATCATGCATTTCACTTAATTTTCCTTTTTTTTTTTGGTTACTGTAATAATTTTTCTTTAAATTTTTTATTAAGACTTTGTTGGGATTAGAGAGTGAATTTGAGAGAGTAGATTTGAATTGATTTGAAAGTGTGTAAAAAGTTTGATTATTTAAATTAAGGGAAGATAATGAGATTTGAATGAAAAATTTATAACAGTTTGTAAATAATGTGATGTGGGTGATTGATAAAATAATTGTTTAGTAAATGAAATTGTAATTTAAATTAACTTAAAATTAATATAATTAATTTATTAAGTGTAATTAATAAATTATTATTATTTTAATTGATGAAGTTATAAGATTATTAACTATTTTAAAATAAAAATTAAATTATTATGGTTAACAACATTATTATTATTCATAAATTTATTTTCATTATTACTATAATTTCAATTTTATTATTATTATTATTATTTAATTATTTTTATTGATATAATTATTATTTATGATTTTATTATTATATTTATTTTTTAATAATAATATCATTAATATTTTTTTAATTATCTTATTTTATTATTATTTTATAAGTTTATTATTAATATTTTTTATTTTTATTAATATTTTATTATTATTATTATTTTAGTAATTATTAATATTATCATGGTATATTATATAATTAAATTATTATTTTTATAATTTATTATTATTATTTTTTTAATTTTATTATTATTAATTTTATAATCTTATTAAAACTATTATTATTAATAAATATTATTATTATATTATATAGTTAATTCTATTTATTTTATTATTATATATGTAACAACCTAGAAAATCTGTCATCTTATTAGAAGTGGTAAAAATGGAATGAACATCTGATTATTATATTATTAAATTGAAAACATTTATTTTTATAGAAAAAGTTAGTAATCAATTCTCATTCCCACTTGAGCCACCATCTCTCTAAAACCTCTAACCTTCCTTTTTCTCTGACTTCTCTCTAAGACTTCGTGTCTGTCTTCCATCAGTTTCTCGAGTGGAGCCCACCATTGGACTCGTGGCGGAGAACAGAGTAAGTTTACCCGATCAGAACCTCCAATAGAGTAAGTTCGTTTTCTACCCCTTCCCTTAGAGTCAGTTTTAAGTTTTCACTTTTCTCTGCTTACTGAGCTTGCATGTGGCCTCTGAGCCATCAGACTGTGCCTCTGTGAGCTCAGCTTAGTCTGATAGTTGATCAGAGGTCCTTTGATGCAGATTCGAGTTCCTAAGGACCTTAGGCTATTGGGATTGTTTTGGAGAATTTCAACTGCAATTCAGGTAAGGGAAGCTAACCTTAAGTCTGTGCTATTTTGGTTTACAAATTTAAGTCTTGAATAGAGAAGTTAATGATTGTAGTAGTTGTACAATTTGTATCTGGTAAAGTTTCCTACAGGTCTGAAATGTGAGATTAATGTTGAATTGAATGTTGCATATATGAGATAGTTGTGTGAAAATTGATGGTATGTTGATCTGTTGAATAGATAATTTGTGCTAGGGTAGATCATTCATCGTGTATGTGGCTTGATTTTAACCCAATTTAGTCATCTGAGGCATGCATGATAACTCTGATGTAGTGGATACTGCTGGTTTTTCTGCATATTTTCGCCCAAGCTAGACAATCTCGCCTAGGCAAAGTCACTTGGAAACCTGGAAAGTGCTCTCAGTTCCAATTTCGCCCAGGCGAGAGGTGTTTCGTTTGAGCGAGAAAGTGTTTTCGCCCAAGCGAAAGTATGGTCGCCAAAGCGAAAATGGCCCTTGCTCTCTGGACCAATTTCGCTCAAACGAGAAGATTTTCGCTCAAGCGAAAGGGATTCTCGCTTAAGCTAGAAATTTTCACACAAGCTAAATCCTAAAAAAAAAAAAAAAAAAGTTGGGTCTTTCTGTTTTGATTGATTGATTCTTTGGTAATGCAATGTATGGATTTAACAAGATAGATTAATTGATACTTCAAATTTAATTGTATTGATGATTTAGGAATTTCTTTCATTTTTTTAGATTGAGGTTGAGATTGAAAAGTGAATGAATGAATTAGTAGAGATCTATGTTATGATGTGATATTGATAGAGTATTGATGAAGTTGGTCAAGGCCTAGGCATAGTGTTTTCAGGAAAGAAAACACCCGTGTTTGGGTTAGTTAGGAAGTGCATTGTCTAAGGATCGGGTGAACGATTGATATCCTGACTCTACTAGTAGTATGAATCAAATACGATTATAGTCGAAGGAGGTCTGAACTGTGTGACTGTAGCTTGAAACATAGCTGGTCAGGAAAGTCTCAGGGGGACTAACCCCATGATTGATGATTCATTTGTGTGGAGGCTGTGTGGGTTCACAACGTGGAGATGTATGACAGGTGCATATCTCGAGGTCTATTCAATGCACGAGTCTTCTAGAAGTAGAGTTAAGTTTGTAGTGTGTCAGTGTCTTATATTGTGATAGTGCATGTGACTTAATGAAAGACTAGACTTGAGTGGTGTTAATATTTGTGTTTGAATTGAAATACTCAAGTATTATTAAAAAAATTTGGTTAGCTTACCTTTTGTTTTGTTGTACTTTTGTGTTTTGATATTTGTCTGCAATGATCGTGTTTTTAACACGGGAGTAAATGGTATTGCAGATGGGTATGTGGAGGATCATTTAGAATGAGTGATGCTTTTAGGCATAAGTTAAATTTGAAAAACAATTTAGAGATATTTTGTAATTATGTTTTAGTAGAATTTTGAAGTTAAAATTTTTAAATACTTTAGTTTAAAGGATTACTGTATGTTGATGAATTTTAATAATAATTAATAGAATGTTTAGGTTTATGCATGTTATTTTTTAGATGTTATAATATAAATATAAATATTAATAATTAATTTAATTACTTAAAAACATTTTAAAAGAACTTTCTCTTTAAATACAGTGAAAATTTTTTCTCTGCAAATCTTGCCAAGCAAACGCACTCTAAAACTAGAAAATCAAAGGTTAAATATGTTTTGATAACAGAAATCAAATCCTAGAAAAAGATGACACCACTTTCCTAATACCCCAAACTTTCTTTTCCTTCATTAAGAGTATATCAATTCCCAAAATCTTCAAGTTGTTAACTTTTGAATTCATCATTGATGAAGATAAAAGAGAAAACCAAATGCAACCTTGGAATTATGTACATACCCTGGGCCCTACCAATAAATACTGAATCAACATTGGGTTTTTCTAAAACTTTGTCACCCAGGATTTCTATGGTGCCAAAGTTGATGATGCTTGAAGCGGGTCCAGTATTTTCGACCATCGTGACCATTGTGGGATTGTTGTCAGTGATTGTAAACATAACATGTAAGGTTGGTTTGATTTGGTTGGAGGGTAGAGAAAGGTGTAGACTACATAGAAGGTGATTAACCTTTGATTTATGAATTTGGTGAAAGATTAAATATATCTTGAAAGATTAAATATGTTAACATTAACATTATATTCTATTTTATGATGAGGTATTATATTAAGTGACGTGACAAAGAAAATATTAGAGAAACATGAAAGAAAAATATACATATGATTTTAATCCTTAGTAGAGTTTTCTACCCAAACATAAACATAGAACTGATAATAATAGTGTTGAGCTATGAAACTTTGATACACTTCTTTAATGGCATACTGTTATGTGTAATCTATCATCTGACACACATACAATACTTATCAAACTCTTTAGTAAAGTTCAAACTTAAAAGATGTTTCTTTTTCACTTCGACACAATATTAATGAGAATATATATATAATAATTTTTTAAGAATATAAAACTTAAAAGTTTATTGTATATTTTTTTGTTATAATTATAAAAGTAAAAAAAATTATAATATAATAATAATTTCTATAATTAGTTATTTGAAGTTGTAAATTAAATTTTACATCAATTTTATTATTTTTACATGAACTTTATTTAGGTTTCGTTTATTCTAAGAAGTGAATTTAAAGAAATCTAAGAGAGGATTAGAGTATATTTTTAATTAAAAAGAGGATAAAATATTTGAAATGAATTATATCAAACTTTTACTTTTTACGTATTAGATAAATAATTAGATTTATTTTTACATCAAACAAAAATATGTTTAATTTTTACATTTAATTAACCATTTAAACATAATTTTAAATATATATAAATATTGATTATGAATTTAAATAATTCATATATAAATGTCAGTGTTCGAGTCATGGAGTGTCCAATGTCCTAGCTGTTGTTCATAGGTGCTGAGCTGTCTCCGTACTTTGTTTCTTGCCAAAGGCCAAACAAGAAAAGTGATACTCATCAACCAAACCTTTTCAATCACAAACCTGGCTTTCCACATTAGGTACGGATATGCTATGTAAGGGATGGGGTCCTATCATCTATATAATACAATTTAATTATATTTATAATTCATACAACATGTCCTACCAATAAAAACTAAGCATATAGGTAAGGTGATTTATCCCTCTAAGAATAGCAAATAATTTGTCTGTTCAATGATGTGTACATTTGTTTTAGACTTTTTTTTTTCTTTTATAAATAGTACAGTTGGATATTATTTTATTGAATATAGTATTTTAAATTTAATTATACATTTTACCACGAAACCATTAACTTTTTTTAGAATTGTACACTTAATTTTAAATTAGGAATTTTACCATCTAAACTTGTAAATTATATATATATATATATATATATATATATATATATATATATATATATATAGTTACGTTTCCGTTAATTAGTTGTCTAATTATTTGAAAGTATAATGATGTAAGGAATGTGAGGTGACTTCCATTTCAGAGTAAAATGTGTCATATATTTTAAATTATATATTTTACACTTAAACTTTTTCACTTTTGTAATTTTTTATTAAAGCACCTTTAGTTTTGCGACTTTTATAATCAAAATATCAGTTTTATGAATTTTATCATTTAAACTTCAAAAATATACATATTTCATATTTTAATCATAAATAAGATGTTAATTTAAACTAATAAATCAAAAATATGATATTTATATTCTTAAGTATTAATCTTTTTCTTTAATTTATTTGTATTTTATTACACGGAACAAGTTTACAATCATAATACTTTAATTTCTTCAACTATACCCATGCTAAAGTCTTACCCTTCGCTTATATATTTTTTTTTATATTTTATTTATGAGGCTTAAAAAATAATTTTAAAGTAGAAGTGGTAAAGTAAAATAGTATCTAAATATTCTTTTATTAAAATAAAAATGCATACAAAAAGAAAAATCAGTTATTTAGGTATAGAAATCACAATCTTTCAAGAAATAGAATTTCTTTTATTCTTTTACGTTATTCTATAATTTTTATCTCATCTATCATCATACCGACTATCAGAATCCATCCTTGAATTCATGACGTTGTTTAGAATAAGACTGCACGATCTAAAGACTTTGTGGTATAAGTTAAGCTATCATGTTGTTTCTTAAGAATTGAAACTCTTTGAGTGTTTCTCCTTCAGTTCAAGTAAGGGAAGCTAGTTTTATTCTTTTCAATAAAACTCTATGATACAAGACCAAGATGTGGGGGTGACGTGATCACTAGTTCCAAACTTTCTTGCGAGAATTGATTGTGGAATTATATGTGTGTGTGTGTTTGTGTATGTTTGATGAATTTGAAGTGTTTTGAATTAAGAACCGATTTTGAAAGTATAGAGATAGTTAATTTTGACAAATTTAGTAAATATATGTGGTTATGATGTTAACGAAGTTCTTTGATATATTTAATGATAAATTGATAGTATTCTATGTGATTAGACAACTAGGTATTGTGAAATTAGGTATATGAATGTTTTAATTTTTGTGTTCAAGGTACAAGTGTCAGGTGCATTATTGGGGAGACACTCTCGAGTTGAACTGGTGTCAAGCGCCAGCTACCTAGGTCAGACGCAATTTGAGAGTTTTAGCTCTTAGGTCCGGTGGTGTCAGGCGCCACTCTATTGCACTGGACGCAGCCCAAAATTTCATCTTCATTCTCGTTTTGCTTTCTCTTAAACCTTTCTAGATTGTCCTTCTCAAACTTTATTACTCATATTCATATTCTAGTTGTTCATTTAATTATTGATCAATGTGTGATGGATTGTGTGGAATTCAGATGAGTGTTATGAATAGGTAATTGTTTATATACACACACACACACATTTTTATGAATGATAGAGATTGGTGATCGAGACATAGTATCTTCAGAAAATGAGATAGCCATGTTGAGATTATTAAGTTGTGCATTGTTTGGGGATTTGACCAATAAGGAGGTGTCCTAACTCTATTGGTACATTAGAACCATATATATCAAGATTACCAGGTAGTGAAAGTCCAATGAGGTTCACATGACCATGTCCGAGGTTTGAAATATGAGTTGATCGGAATAGAACATATGAATTAACACTATGCATATGGAAACTGTATCTGAGGTTTGAAATAAGAACTTATCAGAATATGTAGAATGGTAGTATGACATGTGCATATCTCTGAGTCTAATTAATTCAATGTAAGAGTCTTCCAGAAGTAAAGTCAAGTGTCTTTGTATGTGAGTCAATATATGTTTCATATGAGTGATTGTAGACAGGTGAAAGTGGTAGTGTGATATATAAGATGAATTATGAAAGCTTAATATGTTGTAATTTGGTTGAGATAGAAATTTAATTTAAGATTATACATTTCAAAATTCTCTCTCTAGCTTACCCTTCAAGGTTGTGTGTTATACGTAAGCAGAGGATTTGGATTTGACAGGTGTTGAAACTCTTCAGTAAGTTGATAAAATGCTTAGTTATCTTCTCTGAATGTTTTACTTTTATATTTATGTTGTTATTGTAAAATCCTTTATGAAGAAGAATATCTCATATTTTTTTCCATAAATAATAACCATACAATACAAAAATTCTATTATACATAAATATATTATTTATGAGAAAACATATGAGATGTTACATTATTCAAGTTAATATCTAGATAAAGATAAAATAACTAATACATTCACATGACTATGACCATAGTGCAAGATAAAATGAAAAAGTTTATAAAAAAATTTAAAAACTAGTTTTAAATATTAAATACAATATAAATGATTGAATATAATTAAAAGAGTTTTTGTTTTTTTTTTTTTACATTTTTATGAGACAATTCTTTAACATAACCAATACATCCTATTCTATTGCAAATAATTAAATGAATAGTTTTAAAACTAAAAATAGTTTGAAAAGTTGTAATTAAAATAAATTCTGTTTCAAATATAAAAGTTAAAAAATCAAACGTTATATTTAATTTTTTTTTGTAAAAGATTACATTTAACGATGAACTTATTAACTATTTTTTATTAAAATAATTTCAATAAATAATCTATAGAGATAAAAGTTATGAAATTGTTTATGGAGATTCATAAAAATATATTATTTTTTGTAATATTATTTTGGTAAAAAGAAACTCTAAATATTTAATCTATTTTTCTTCTAATTAATAATTTAAAAATTATTTCATCATTACTACTAAAAAAACACATTCTACGTCAGGACAATACATTGGTTAAAATGAAACCGATGTAAACAAAAATACAGTAGCATTTTTGTAAATATTTGAATAGATATTACATCGGTTAACTCAAACCCGATGTAATACATCATATTCTACGTCAGTTGTCACTCATAACCGAAGTAGAAAAGACTGAAAAAAGTAAAAATACAAAATTTGAGAGCGTTAAAGACACTACGTTGGTTGGAAGGTGACAACCGACGTAGTATGTAGCCCATATTACGTCAGTTGGAACTTTTTAACCGATGTAATATCCTTCTTGTGATGCACAAGTGAGTTTTGGCAAAAATTTGGTCAGATATTACGTCAGTTGGGAGCTCCCAATCAATGTAATGTGTCCCTCGAGTTAAAATTAGGTATTTCAAGAGAGATATGACTCTTGGGTAACTCTTACACTTACATTTTTCGCTTACGCTTTGTCTTGCCTTCTCCTCTCAGCCTCGCTTCCTTCTCCTCTCGGCCTCGCTGCCTTCTCTTGTTTTGTGAGGTTCCTTTCGCGTGGTGCCACTTTTTCTTCTCACTTATTTTCATTTGTATTTCGTATGGTGTCGCTTTCTCTTCTCATTGATTTTCATTTACATATTTGTTGTTCACCCGGTTTTGCTAGGGTTCGTTTGGCTCTATTTTCGGCTTCTTTCACGTTCGTTTGGCGTGCGCAAGCTTTGTGGTTGTCTCTGTTGAATGCTTGGTTTGACACCCTTTCTTTGCAAGAATTTAGCAATTTTGTAAAATTCATTAAAAATAGTTAGAAATTTATTTTTGACCCAAAATTTTTATCAGTAACTTGATTTAGTGTAAATTTGATGGTATAGTTCTTACATTGTATAGATTTATCATACATTTAGGGTTTCAAAAGTTTAAGATGAAAAACTTTAAATGTCCATAACTTTTGATAGAGAGCTCGAACTGAAACGCTCCAAAAATGAAAGTTGCTTGAAATGGGGTAACGAATTCGTTGGCCAACCGCCTCCAAAAATTCAAAATTCCATCATTTATGTTTTTTTATTATTTTTTTGTTATTTTCACCCATTTTTTAGATTGTAGCCTTTTCTTTCACATATCTATACTTGCTAGAAAATTCTAAAATTTTTTGTAGTGTTTTCTTATATCGATTAGAAATTTATCAACCCGTTAATTTTTTTTTTTTTTTTTTTTTGAAAAATAAGACTTATTATGTCAGTTGTAAGCTGGAACCGACGTAATATGGGACTTTTTACATCGTTGTAAGCTACAACCGATGTAGAAAGTCCCTTATTATGTTGGTTCCAACTCCAATCGATATAGTATCCACCTCATTTAGTTATTTTAGTTGAGTATATAACTTCGGTTTCTATTTTCAACCGATGTAGTGACGTACATATTGTGTCGATTGCATAACCAACGTTATATGTTCAAGACTTTCTACGTCGCCTATATCTACGTCGGTTTCAAAATCGACGTATAATATCCTTTAGAACCAACATAGAAGGCTATTTTTCTACTAATGCATCTAATAATTATAAAAAAATAACATAGTATTTTGTAGTCAATAATCTATATAACACAAAAATTACCATAAAGAATATATGCAAAAGCTCATAGATATATTTGTCATCTCAAAAACTCACATTGTAATACAAAATGACATTTTGATTAATTAGAATTCATAAAATAGTGAAATATGTATAAATTTTAAACTCAAATTGAAAAATTTGTAAAACTGAAAGTTTAGTGATAAAATTTACAAAATTAAAGTTTTATGGTAAAATTCAAGAAATTGAAGAAAATGCAATTGTAAAATTCATAAACTTACAAAAAATGCTCAATATATTTGTCAAATTTTAATTAATATGTTTTAATTTTACATTTTTTGTAAAAGATGTAAAGAGAGAGTACATATTTAATAAAACAATTAGATTAAAAAAAATCTTAAAAATCAATCCAAACCAAAATCACATAAATTGATTTAGTTTCGCTCATTTTTAAAAAAAAAAACTAAATTGCATATTTTTATATTTGATTTAAATATATTTTTAATAAAAAATGGAATATTGTAAGATTAAATATCATTAAAAACTAAAATCGTATATTTTTATAGTTTAACATTAATAAATATGAAGTGAAAATTTAAGATTAATTTGTTACAAAAAAAAAGGATAACAAGTTGAAATATGGAACTTTCTTTTAGATATTCTAGAGTTACTCTTGAGTGAATTACCATTTGGTGTTTTCCTCTATGGATAGGGCCTACTTATAGGAAGAAAAATCTCTCAAGGGGCTAGTCCACTAGTTTTCAAGGGGTTACTATATAATTATGTAGGATTATAGGTTCTTTATGAAGTACCCGCAATTATTGTTCTTATCTTCACTAAATGAGTTTTGTTCTGGGATACACAACAATATTTGCAGGACCAATTTTTCTGAATTTTGAGTCCTTTGATCATGTTATGCGTTGATCTCCATTTAGTGGATCTAATATGCATATCCCCAACTCTCACCCAATTAGACTTAACCTTTTATTTATGTATTATTTCGAACTTACTTTTTCCAGTAATTTTCAGGTCAACAATCATTTTCTTATTACTTGATTCGTCCAATCCATGTCCTCTTCATCAATTCTATCTAAACCACTTATCTCATCAATTGATCACTATGTACTAGATGTTGCTCATCGTAGAAAGAGAATACAGAAAAAATTGAAACCAAGAAGTATCCTTTTTTATTATTACTTTAAAAAAAACATTGAAACCAGGAAGTATTCTTTTTTGTTATTAGTTTAACAACGTATGTATGATCTTTACAAAATTATATTCATTTATCAATTTATGTTGTAAGTATTTAAAAAGAAGGAATCATTGTTCATCAACACAACTGAAGATGTTATGGACAACTAACTTCTTAGAAGTTAGGAATGGATAAATCATATAGAATTTTATGTCTGATAGAAACTTTGATTCCATTTACAATTTGAATAATATGATTATATATTTATATTTTTATGTTGATTTATGAATATTTTTAATTTTTAAACTATATTATTGCTTCTAATATTGTTTGCCTATATTGTACATATTCAGAATTACCTAAAACCAGGCAGCTTATTAAAAAAATATTAACATTCTATGTTGATTATTGAATAATAGATATTGAAAAACTTTAAATTTTACTTTTTTTAAAGATAATATATTAAATAAAATAAATGAGATATTTCAACTCATATATAAAAGAGTTTGTAAGAAAATGAATTTAATACCATATAAAGCAACCAGCCATATATATATAACGATCTTTGTGCTATGACTTAAGCTAGATCAACCATTGACTATGCTTCTAATTAATATTGAATTTTAAGCTTTAACGTCTGAAAGAGTATAATCAACATGAAATATCAAATTTCTATATTATTTAACGTTGAAAATTTTCACTTTCAATGTTCTTCTTTCCATATTGATTCTGGAACCAATGTTGACTACCTATTCTAGAACCCGCGTTGAAGATTGTTAATGTAATAGTGGATCTTTACATTTGCGAAAGATTACCAAGTTAGTTCAGAAATAACTTTTTTTATAAAATTACTTACTAAAACTTTGTATATATTGAATTTTATTAACTTTTTGATTAAATATTTAAATAATAACTTAATAACCGTGTATATCAAAGTTTTAGCAAATAAAAAATACTTCAGGTACATAATGTTAACATGCACTTACATTTTTATAAAATTTGTTATATGCTAAATTGAATTTGTTTAGTGAAGCACCAAATAATTTCAAAATTAATATATGCATACATATATATATATATATATATATATATATATATATATATATATATATATATATATATTTGATGTACTTAATAAAAAATTTAAATTTAACAATATAATTCATAGTAAATTATAATGTACTCAATAAAAGTTTTTCCTTACATTTAACAAAACTATCTTTATATATGTACAGGTTGAAATAATTTTTAAATAATTTATAAGAGGTTTAGATTTAATGTTATTAAAATAATTAAGGAAATTTTTTAGATCCTGAGATAACATATACCTATTGCACGATATATATATATATATATATATATATATATATATATATGAGAGAGAATATATAT
>Ga0209489_107230_pt1 | contig 16795 bp, 5 predicted proteins | sample SiratrowhiteBW_FD_187527 | JGI IMG/M metagenome (GOLD analysis project Ga0209489, IMG submission 187527) | Root nodule microbial communities of legume samples collected from California, USA - Siratro white BW (SPAdes) (version 2) | ecosystem: Host-associated > Plants > Roots > Nodule | place: USA... | reverse complement strand
AATGCATCTCCAGATTTAGTTTAAGTGTAAATGGGCTATTTTGGGCTTAGGTTAAAATCTGAAGAGTCACCCATTATTTTGTGGGCATATTTTAAATATTTTATTTTGATGTATTTTGATTAATTTTCCATAGGGCTTAGAGTAGTCATGCTTAGTAAATTGTGTTTTTCGTTTTCCCATTTGATGTAATAATTAGTCATCTAAAAGTGTGCCAAAAAGCTACTGCTGCATTAAATTTGGAGGCTTCGAGGTTGTTGAAGAGTTAGGTTAGCTTTTTAGAAGCTCAAAGGTCTACTTAAGTAAAGAAACCCATGTAAACAGGAACTTTGATTTTGAAATACGAATTTGAATCTGAAAATTTCAAAAGTGAAAGTTTCTCTCTTGAGTTCTTCATTTGGACTTGCAACTTATCAAGGGCCGATCATCCTTGTGGCATTTACCATACTTTAGGGTCTTTGCTGCGTTTTCTTTTTCGCAAGACAAGGGTTCTGAGTAGATCATCCTAAATCTGAATACTTAGGGATCTTGGGGCATTCAACTACTCTTTGTTGTGGGTTCTGGGGTTTATTCCTAAATGGGTTCACATCACTACTCTTCTTGATTTCTTTTATCCAACTACTGCCATCATTTAAATTGACTGGATTAAAATCTGATCATATAGTTGAATATATTTTGAACATCTGTTTTCATATATCTGAATCAACTGTGTTTCTGGATTGTCTCTAATCTACTGGATTGTCTTTAATCATATTGAATCTGGGTTAAAACATTTCTACACTAAAATTGTTTTTCTGGGTTTATATTCAATAATTTCCGTTGTGCACAATTAATTGTTTATTGGACAGTCCAGATTTACACAAGTTAATTAATTGAATTAAGAATTTTCATTCTCTACTTCAAGAACAAATCAGATTTGTAAAAAGATTTTGAAAGTTCAATTCACCTCCCCTCTTGAACTCGGTCTAAATCTTATTTTACATTTATGCAACCACATCAAGAGAGAGGTAACATAGACAAAAGGAAACTAAAGCTTAAAATGATTTATAGGAGGAAGATGATACTTTTGAAGTTGAGTTTGTCAACTTAACTAACGAGGCAACATGCAATTTATCAAGAAATCTAACTTTAGGTTAGATGCAGAGAAGACAAACATAACTCAAAAAGTAAAGAGCTAAGTTTTCTAAAAATGACGAGTGAAGATCAACTTATACAATATTTTTGATACTCAAGTCATTAAAAGCATATAAAATTATAAATTAAAAGCATATAAAATTATAAATATATATAAGAGAATGTAAAATATGAGTGAATATGTCATATTATTCTATATTTATAAGCCTTTTTAATATAAACCGATATACTCAAAAGATATTTAAAATAAATAAAAAATATATTTAATTATGAAATATATATATCAATTATTATTATATAAATATGTGAATTTTTTTAAACTCGAAATCCACTTAACATAGAAACTAAACCAATTTTATTTAAATTATGCTCATTAAAATAATTAATTTTAAATTTAAAAAACAACAATAATCTTATGCGAAATTAAAAGGATAAAGTATATTTAAACCCATCTTTAATTTTCATTCTGGTGCTTATCTTTTATCTTGTAAAGGAAGAAAAAATATCACATTTCTTTCTTGTTTTTTAATCGTAAGTATTAAACTGTAAAAATATAAAGCAAAAAAAAGTGAAGGAAACATTACAGGGGATCCGGATGGTTGCACATGAGGCTTACACGTGGATTCTTTTTTTCCTTTTTGTTTATTTGCATGCATGATTGAGGACCACTATAAAATAAAATAACAAAATAAAAAGAAAATTAAACTTAGTTCTTAAACCCCACCACTATAAAAGGACCGCCACCCACTTCTCACGAACTCACCCTCACCGCCAGCATTAGATAGATTCTTGATTTTTTTCAGCCTCTATCCAACAAAAGCGATCGATGAATAGTTGAACTACACCTCTGTCTTAGCGTGGAACTCGTGTTGTGTGCTACACCAAACTTCACTACTCTTCAAGTGATGAAGGCTCTCACCAGTTCTTGTTCCAAGTGCATCGTCGACACTCTAGGATCTTTGTCTCCCAGAGTTGCCGTTTGTGTTTCTGATAGATCGGAATTCTTCTTCTCTCCGCCTTCAAGGAACGACAAGAAAGGTTGCAACTTATGGCTCCTCAGACTTGCTCCAATCAAGGGTGTTTTTCCAGTTCATGCAGTGCCATCAAAAGACCAGGTCTTTTTCCTTCTGTGATTCGTTTGCTGCTTTGGTTTTCTTTGTTTGAGTTATCGTGTTCATGGGTGCTTCTTTGTTTGGAACATGGTTGCTTTCGGGTGGGGGAGATTCTATTGGGTTCCCCAAGATATGCTTCTCTTTCTTTTCTTGCCTCTTTTCTTTTCCTGAATATTCGTGTACTGTAGTTTACTAACTAAAAGGTTGAGTTTGTGTAGTTTTATCCCACCTTTTGGTTTTATTTTATACTCTTTAAGTATTATTCCCTTTCTTTGAGTATGTGTAGATCCAAAACTTGTTACTGACCATTTCGTTTTACTTCTATACTTCTTGGTTCTGTTTTCATTGTCACTTTTATTTTGTTGCCTTTTTTAGGAATGATTGTTTATTGAAATGTTTTACGCCCTTCGACATCAATTCTGTTTCTGTTTACTCTTTCCTTTACCATTAGCCAACTAAACAAGCTTTTGCTTTAATTTCATTTAGTTTTTAAAGATTTACTGCCATGAGTGAAGATTCATTGCTGCTTAGTTCCCGTTTGAAGTTTTCTCTATCTCTCTGGTGTTACTTTTGAAGCTTCTTCACTGTCTGTAGACTATTTTTTCCGTGATTGAGTGTAATTCAAAGAGCATATGAGCCAAAATAATAACAAGTATTTTCTTAGGTACTTTTAAGTACAATTTCCTATCCGATTTGAAGGGTAATAAGAGTTTCGGTTAAAAATTAGCATAAGATTACCAAGCCAAAAGTACAATTCCAGTTAGAGAACAACTCTAAAAATATCAAAAGAACTGCATCTAATTTTGTTCCCAAACTTATAGGTCTTTTAAGTGGAGAAAATTGTTAAGAAAATGTTCTCTGGTTGTTAGACATACATTAAATAAATTGAGAACATATCTTATTAGACTGTCTTGACCTGGATGAAATGTGGCAGGTGGACTGGGAAACTGCAGAACCTGAAGCTCAAACAATTGAACAAAGAAGTGGGTTCTAATGGCCTTTAAATTTGTCTACTATATCCAGTAGAATTCAAATTCCAAACATTGTGATTTGTTTTGCAGATGAATCCAAGTTTGTTCGTGTAACATTTGAGTTGCAAAAGACTTGTGACTTTGGAGAACAGTTTCTTATAGTTGGAGGTGATCCTATTCTTGGTTCATGGAACCCTTTAGAAGCATTACCGTTGACATGGTCTGAAGGACATGTATGGACTGCTGAGCAGGTGAGTAAAATCTGATCAGAATTTGAAAATATTTTCTGATAGAGAACTTCAAGAAATGTTGTTTATGATTTCCATTGTGCAATCAGGATATCCCTGCTGGAAAGGCAATCCAGTTCAAGTTCATATTGAAAGGAAAAGAAGGTGATATTACATGGCAGCCAGGATCAGATAGAGTGATCCACACTTCGGAAACTATGAATGGAATAACTGTTTGTGAAGATTGGGAGAATGCAGAACTTCAGAAAATAACAGAGGATGATCACCTTGCTGAACCAGATAAGGAACCCCAAATTGACTCAGAAATGTCTACTTCTACTGAAATTTTGGATAACCCTCAAATCGAACTGGATTCCAATGCATCTGAAATAATGGCTGTTGAAGATACTCAAATTCATGAGGGGATACCACTTGCAGAACCAGTCATGCAAGAAGTCACTGATAATAGTAGTTCTTCCTCGATGGGAATTCCTTTGGCTATTGTTGCAGAAAATATAAATTCCCCTGAGGATGTCCTCAAGAGAACAAGCAGTAAATGGAATGAAAAGAAGATGCTTCAACCGAGTGAAGAATCAGCTGACAGTACAGGAAATGATGATATAATACATGATCTTGGACACAATGGAAGTACTGAATCACTCGAGAATGAGGAAGGGACAATTGTGGAAAGCAGCTTATTTGATTTTGAAGGCGGTCCTGTTCTTGTACCTGGCTTAATAATACCACCAACTGAGTCAACTAATGAGGCAACTAATGAGGCAAGCCAAGGTGAAGTTCAAGAAAAGACTACCATGGACATTTCAGTTGAAGCTTCTGAAAATAATCAGGATCAGAATCCTCCCGAGGTAAACGCTTGATGAGTGTGACCTTCCCTTTCTCCTCTCCTTCTAACCTTTTCCCTACTTTACTTGTCCACAACTACCTTTGGCAGAGGATTGCATGATTCTCTTTCTTTTGAAGAACTAGTAGTTTGAAGCTTGGGGTTTGTAGACCTTGTGGATATGTGATTAAATAATAAACACAATTGTCCTGTTCTGTTTGTATCATCATATATCTTTTATCAATAAAGAGAATTGTGTCCTTCGGCATGGGGCATCAGCTTGTTTATGAGGAAAACAATGTTTCCTGTTTAATTATTATCATTAATTATATCAATTTTAATCATTGACGAAGTGCTCTTACAATTATATGGTAAAAATGGAAGAGCCAAGCTATTCTCTTCGAATGATTTTAAATAAAGAAAGCCAAATAACCCAATATATTCAGACTCTGGAATTCTGGAACCGGTTAGAAAGACTAATCAAGCATACCCTCTAGCATTGTCATAAGATTATGATTATATTTACAATATTATAATACAAGTTTCCCATTTTTTACCATAACTCCTTACTCTTCACTGCAAGCATGTGGCACAGGTTTTGCAATAATTGGTAATTTTGAATTCTTTAGACTCATGCAACTATTGTTATAATGGGTTCATGCAACTATTGTTAGAATTTTGAATTCTTTAGACTCATGCAACTATTGCTATAATGGGTTCATGCTAGTGTTGTTATCGCTTTAATCTTATTTTTCATGTGCTTAAACTGTAATTGTTCAGTTCGGTAAGGAGCAAGAAACTGATGATGCCATACCCCAAGAGATAAATGCGACAATCAATAATCAGCCAGAGCTGCTTTACAATGAACATGAACAGTACTATTTGTCCCCAGATACAGAGGACAGGTCAAACTATGAACCCGAAGATGGCACTCCCTTGCAAAATCACATCAAATGGGGCAACGAAAGGGTAAAGAAGTTTCTATCAGAACTAGGATTCCTTTGAGGGTCAAACTTTACAGAACCGCTGGAAGAAACATCATTGGCATGTTTCTGATCTATTTGACCATATTTTATTGGCCTGGGAAAGATGGATGGGGGCTGTGATGATGATTGTTGGGTGTATACAATGCTGTCGTATGCACTTTAGATTGTATTAGTCTTTCAGTTTTGGCCACTTCTGTGATCTGTGTAGTACTAGCTAGTAGGAGTTTCGTGGGCGACACGTACCTCCTTGGTTATGAATTGCATAGTGATAGTAATTTGTAACATGTATCATGTTGAAATAGGTACTGTGAACCACTTCTATATATTTTTCCTAATTCATTCTTATGCTTTAAAATTATGGAAAATGTAAATACAACGGAATAAACCTTAGATTCAATTCTTTGATTTAAGTACCGGAAATAATTACTGCTTTCCAATTCTAATTGAAATTTAACTTAAAGAACCCCGTCTAACTCCTTTTAGTTTCTCTCTTCACATAAATTTGTATATTTTAGTTTCTCTCTTCACATAAATTTGTATATTTAGAATGTTTGAACAAAAAAATTCTAACACTCCATATGTTTTATAATTAAGGGTTGAAAACATTCAATTTCAAACATAATTTGTAAGAGTATTGATGTTTAGTAATAGATTATATAAGATGCGATAGACAAAATAATAATGTGATATTCTCACAAAATAATAATGTGGTATTCTCTTAGTATGATATAAGATTAGATGATATATGTATAGACTAATAATAATGTGATATTCTCTTAGTATGATATAAGATTAGATGATATATGTATAGACTAAGTTAATTTCGTATTTCAGTAAATACACATATATGTACGCATAAAATTATTTTATGTTACAGATAGTGATCACGGTGTTTTCTCTAATTAAATAAATTCGTTTAAGATAAAAATATAAGTTAATGTCAAAATCTTTATGAGCATGAGATATAGTTGTTTTACTTCCTAAGACAAAGAGCATTTGAACTCTGGCCTAACTATCTACTTTTATCATGATCATTGTAAAATACATAACAAAGGACTATGCAACTCAAGAAGATTAACATTGACAATGATCAATATGTTGTCTAAGAAAGAAGCACGTTTAAAGTTGCATAAAGTGCATTTAATGTAACAACTACATTCAAGCATGATAAATGCACAAAGGATATAAGAAGAACTAAAGCAGCCCAATAGAAGAATTGAAGTTACCTAATAAATAGAAGCAATCTCTCAATGGTCATCTTCTTTTTGCACATACATAAAGCCTTCAATCATGAAGAAGACAAAGAACAAAGGTTTCACTATACCAAAAAGTTGTTTAGATGATAAGCAATCCTCAAGGAGATCCAAGAGTTGAGAGTAGATGTTTGCAATATCCATGTATCAAAAGATGTCATAGAACAACATGGGTCATCCAGTTGCCTAGGGGAGTGAACCTACACCTTGTATTCGTAAAAAGATGTAACCCCTCCCTATAATGCAAGATGACTTGAATTGGAAGAGAAAACTTAAACCATTATATTTGTCAAGAGACACAAACATATTTAGTAGTTAGACCCAATGATTAAAAAGTCATTATAATCTTCAACCTTCTCATGCTAGCCAGGAGTGACTAAAGGATAAAGAATACTCAATTAAGCTAGGAGGGACTTTTAGAAAGAATACTCCTTAACTAGGGGTCAACTAAAAGTGATTACAATATAAAAGAATACTCGATTAGTCAGGAGTTGCTAGGTGTAAAAAATACATAGTGGTAATCTAGGAGTAACTTAAGTAAAAAATACTCAAAAGGCTTAGTCAAGAGCGACTATGTCCAAAGAACACTCAGTGGTAAGTTAGGAGTGACTTAAATAAAGAACATTTTGTTAAGAGTGGCTTGTGTTAAGAATAATTCAAGAGTTACCTAGGAGTGGTCGTGCCAGAGAATACTTGAGTGAACTTTGCAACAATAGTCTGCCTAATTGAATTTGATTTGTTGGTCTAGAGTGGGTGTTATCATGACACACGAACCATTATAAATGGTTGCATACATTTCTTTATTCCTTATTTTTTTAGATTATATGTCATTATGATATACTTTAACCTAAAAAGGAGAGTGAGATTGAGAATACATGCTAAAAATATTTCTATCAAAGTGTGTTTAGATGTATTATTTAAGTGCACCTATAGTGGTTAGTCAAACACATAAGCTATGATTTGATCACTTATTTAGATTGTTCGTTCAATAAGTATACTAAAAAGAAAGAAAATCTTATTTAGGTTGTTTAATGAGATAAAATGAAACTGATAAATACTATCTACTTTTCTATCATGTTCGATTTGGTTGTATAGAAAAAAATTATGTAAATAGATTGATATATTTTACTGGACAATAAATATGTAAGAATAAAGATAATTTAGTCTTTCGAACTAAATAAAATAAATAAATTGGAGAGAACCACTAAAAAAGGTCACATGATTACTATTCATAAACACTATGTTTGTTTTTCGGTTTATACTGTTCATGTGGATGGAAAGGGGTTGGCCAATTTTGTTTGGTTTTGATATTTTGAGAAGAAATGGAAGGATATAAACGTGGAAGGCAATGTTTAGGAGAGACCTTTGTTTTTTTTCATTTCACGTGGTTTTATTCAGCTAAGGTCTGGAAGCTTACTCATGGCAGAGATTCCTTGTCCCTAGTAGAGAATCTTTGATCAATAGCTAGTAACATAGCGATGGTGATCTCACATAGCCATTCGAAAATCGCATTAAAAACCCATGAGGAATGCATTTGCTTCACAACCAATGTTCCATTCTTCCTTCTTGCTTGCTTCCTTCCCCTAAGTTTATATTTTTTTTTTTATTTTTTTTTTTTTTTTTATTTTTTTTTTTTTATCTCGCTATCGTTATTCATTGGTTTTGTCTAAACTTAATGGTGGTTGTGTTGGTTGTTTCCTTTGCTAACGATATTTGGTTGGAGTGTGAAGTTAAATTATTCTCTTTGTTATTTGAAGACTGAACAAGTAAGCTCACAATTCATTTGAACATACGTAAACGATGTTCTTTAGTTATGTGCTTGGCTTAAATTTGTGTTCCCGTTGATGATTGTTGAAGCATCTAGGAAAGGTTCCATAAATATATTGGGGTAGAAGGGATAATCATATCAAATGAACCAACATAGTCGATTATGCTTAAAAAAAACATATAATCAATTATGCATGAAGAATAATTGATTACGTGATTTTTTAAAAAGCATAGTTGATTATGTGTTTATTTTCAAAACATAATGGATTATCCTGCTTATGTTGGTCCTCCCATAATCAATTATCCCTAGTGCAAATGTTTTGTTCAATTCTTGTGTTCATGTTAACTTGTTTATAATGACTTACAAGACTTGTAGATTAGGACATGTTTTTTTATGAAGTTATCGAAAATGGTTAGATGCTGCGTTGTATGGCTATCATATGAAGATACATAATTGATTAAGGTAGTATGGGAAATCAATTATGAATTATTTTAGGATATTTTTTTTAATGAAATTTATAAGCAAGGAATTAATTTAAAGTTATAATTTAAATTGTATTGCGACATATAAAATGTGTATGACAGGTATTTAGTTAAGGTTTGAAATTTTAATTCAATTTTTTACGTAATAATATTTATTAATGATTGTGTTATCATCATTGGATGAGTTATGTTTGCAATAGGAATGAAAAGAACAAAGAAAAGAGTGTTGTACTAGATTCTGCCACTAGCATCCGCAAGTTCAAAAAATGGATGGATGACATGCATTTATGTCGACTGAAAACTATGGTTGATGAGACACGATTGTTTGGCCAAATTGATGGAAGTTAGACAACCCAAACATACACTAACATTGTTAAGTATCTATGAAAATTTGGTCAAATAGTGATCACAAAAAATAATGTCAAAAATAGATAGGAAAGCCTAAAGAATAGATGGTGTGAGGTCCACGATTTATTTAGTGGCTTAGTAGATTTGCATGGAATGTCCACAAAATGTTTTGAAGATGAGAATGAAGTCTGAGATGACTTGATAAAGGTATTTTATGAAGCTTTATTAATTATTGACGTGCTCGAACAAATAATAATGTGTTATTTAGGTTCTTTATATGCAGGCAAAACCTTCTACAACTAAATGGAGGATTAATCCCATTTCACACAACAATTTGACGGAAGAATTTGGGGTGACGATTGTGTCACATGCCATATGGTAAGGACAACATGACAAGTTTGACAAAATATCCATAACAAAAGTTTCAAGGTTGATTTAAATGATGATCTAGAATACACCCTAAAGAGTCACAATTTAACGCTTCAGTTGGTAAAGTTATTCTATTGATACCACAAATGGATTCCTATAGTTTTGGTCCAACTCAATCTATGTCATCCTATAGTACGTCTTTGTCGCGGGGCACAAAAAGGAAAGCCTCTAATTTCATTTATGCCTAGTTTGAGAAATTGACGACGAAGTTATACATATTTGCAAATGCATTTTGGTATAGAAAACGTCTTGACTGAAAAATTCTCTACCATTTCTAAAAGATAGGTATTGGCAATAAAAAGAAGAAACGAACTTATCAACAAGTAGCTCAACATCATGCGGCGAAATTCAACTTTCCAACATTATGAAAGTAACATGTGGGACATGTTAGTCAACATGAACCTACGAGACAAACAGATTGTGCTTTAGTGTTATGACTTTCTCTGTAGTTACCCATGACTTACGGAGTTACTTGGCTTACCCCCACATCTTTGTCTCAACCACTTGTTAAAGCTAACGAGTGAAAGTGGTTGAATTCCACATTTGTAAGATGTTATAAGATTATTTTGTTGTTTTTTTTTAAATGAATATGTTATATTTTGTAACATGTGACAAGTTTTCTTTAAATGAATATCCATTACTTTTATCTTCATCATGCAATACGTTTACATTTTTTACTTGCTTATTCAAATATTCTTATTGCAAACATGAAGTTTGTAATGACCAATGTTTTCATATTTCTTAGTTTTGTTAGTGATGACTTCCTCTTCAACAACTAAAAGGTAGAGAAGTGCCAAGGAAGGGAAAGGAAAAGCTTCAATCAGTGTTGATGGAGTTCTTCATCAAAAGTTTCCAGACATTAAGGAGGTCTTAAATCAAGCACACTTTTCAATAACTATGATCCAATGATCCAATATAGGCAGGGTTTTTACCTCAGGATAGTGTTATCGCCAAAGTTAATGCATTTTCCATACTTGGCACAATCATGTACGTACTTTCCCCATCATTTACAATGATAGAGAATTGTTACCACTTGATATTGATATTAGGATCTTAATTAACTCAAATTGAGATGAAGGAGAAAACTTGCATGGGAGAAAACCATTCAAGGCACAACAAGAAGCATTCATGGAGGATTAGAATTCGACAATGTATAAAGCTCATAAGAAAAACAAGAGCAAGTAAAGAATTGAAAGTAAAAGTGGATTAAATAGAGGATAAATGGAAGAACATGTAACCTCAAATCAAGAAACCCAAGGATAAATTCAAGAGGATCACTACCTGAGAAAGATTCTCAAGATAAGAACCAAAACAAGAGAAGAGAAGAACTCAAGCTCTCACAAATTCTCACTGAAGAGATTTCATTCACTTTCATTTTTTGTTTTACAAAGAGTTAACACTCCTTATATAAATGTACATTTCATCCTAGAGAAGAAGAAGGGAAAAGAAAGTGGAGTTAATTTTGCTAATCAAGAGTTAACTCACTTAAGCATCTCTTAATCCCTTGAAATTAAAGAGTGCACATGGTAGTTCCAAAAAATAGGGAAATGTAATGAATACTTGCGAAAAGAAATAATGACTTGGGGGAAGCATGCACATGTGGCACCAATCAAGAGTTTTAAGAGTCACACATGTTTCTTGAAAGCTTGAAGAGTCAAATGGAAGAGTCCAACTAACCTATGTGCATATATGAGTGTCAAGTGCTAGTTTAGAAGCTCCAAGAGACACTTCTAACTCTATACAATTTAGGCTATGGTCTCTCAAGTTCTAACCATTAAGTACTTGCTTCTCTCAAGTTCCTCCTAAAACCTAAGAACTGTTACGTCACTAAACGATATGACAAAATCTATCAGACGATATTATGACAAGAAAGTCATATGATTTTTAATGATAAAAAATACTATAAAACATATTAAAGGTATAACAAATTCATAAGCATGCAGATGAGTCATCAAATGAAGGATTAAGATTACCAGACGACTTGATAACATTTCGAGATGGTTTCACTAATTGAGCTACTTAAATATCTAAATGTTATACTCATTGGTAATTCTAACGTGAGATAACGTGCTAGACGAACAATTAAGAAGAAGATTGTGGTCCTATGGCACATTGAAGTTTTAACAGACGAAATCTTCAAGCAAGAAGTATTTAAAAGATCTATTAATACTAGATGACCATGAAGATTGGACGATATCCTTGATGAACAATGAATTGGACGATAACATCTAGGATCACTGGATAGACGATTCAACAATTCAAAGTAAGACTAGACTAATCTATAGCACATGGTCATACTAGAAGAATGCATTAGACATGTAAATCAACGAGTGTCAGATGATCTAGTCAATCTTTAAGAAAGACGAACCAATCTTAGAACGTATCAGAAGAAGTGATAAACTTTATCATCAGGGAGTATTCTAAACTTCATATTTACATTCTATTATTGCTCTCTTATAATTGTTGAATGATTTTTAAACTTATTTTAAAAGTATTAATTACGATGAATAAAAATATGTTGATAGGAAGCTTCCATTCTCTAAGCAAAAAATCTCAAGTGTATTAATATTGAATGAAATTCAAAAGGACATTTTAATATAACTAGATTTTCTTCAAGTGTTGTTGTTTTTTTTTTTTTTTTGCTTTAACGTTTAGTTCAATAGATTGTGTTCTAGAATTATCTAAATGATTTTATGATTGACTCGGGTGCTTAAATGAAAATTACAAATTTTCAACATTCAAATTAAATTTTAGAATGGATACAACATTGGAAGATGCATAAGATACACCAAAGAAAATATTTCTTATTCAAGCGTCAACATACGTAAAGAAGCATGTGAACTAGAAATATGGAGATGATATACAATATCCAGAGTCCATCACGGACAAAAAAATATTCAAGAAAAGAATATCAAAATTCTTTATCAAGTAAATGGTAAACGAAGACAAAACTATAGTGAAATAATTACACAAAAGATTTTCACAGAGCGAGTCATAGTTTCAAAGATCAAAGACTTTGAAAAAGAATAAAGTCAAATGCAATGAAGAAAAATAATTGAAAAATAATGTAGGCTAAGTTCAAGAGGGGTGAATTGAACTATGTAGGATTTTTGATAAAAACAAGTTTCTAAGAGTGGAATTCTTGAATTTAATTAATTTACTGCAGTTTTGGTTGTCAAACAACAAAAAGAAATTAATTGTAAATAAAAAAAAAATAGATAAAATTCTTATTTGGTTTTCTTGACAAAAAAATTCAATTGATTTAATTCTCACAATAGTGAATTACTTATAATTATTTATTTTTACCACTTTCTGGTTGCATAACTATAACAATAAAGATAAATTAGTTGGTAATTATTAGGGTTTACACAATTTTTGGTGTAATTGGGTCAATTAGGTTTCAATTAAAAGTTTGTTATTATTTTGACACCATTTCCAAAATTTTAACAGATTTGAGTGTGTTTCGTATTTTATTCATAACTTTGCCACGGAACTCGGATTTACTTGATTCTTGTTTTGTTTAACAGATAACTTAAAGATCTACAAATGTTATTCAAGGGCAAGAGCAAATTCGAACTATAAAGTGGCTAAAACTGGACTTGAAGTCGGTACACAAAGGCTAGACAACAAGGCCGCACCTGGATATTTTGAGCAGATTTTCTTTATGAAGGCCTACTTAGTCATTTCAAGTTTTAGGTTAAATTTTTTTTATAAATAAAGCTCTCTTGGTAGAGCTAAGAGAGATCAAATCAGAGTAGATAGTAGATAATTAAATACAGTTTTTCTTTTTATCATTTTTTTCTCTTCTGAGAGTTTTACATTCATCTTTCCGCCTTGTTGTTCAATCCTGAGGTTCATGTTTTTTTAATTCTTTCCATAATTACATGTTCAATCACTGTTTTAATTTGATTTTTAGATTTAATAATTAGATTAATTTAGTAATTGAATCAATACCGATTAGATTGTGTTGTGAAATTTCTGAACCGATGTTCAAGTCGGAATAATATTGTTGTTCACAGTGGACGGTTTCAACTATTCATCATATTGTGTATTCAGCGAGATACTCCACGATTGTGGGGTGTTCAGAATGTTAAATAGATATAGAGATCTCGGACTAATTAACCTATACATGTAATTCATATTTTCTTTAGGAACCAGTGAGAGATTTAGGAGAGCCGAAGAGAGGTCGGGTTGGTTTTTATTATTTGAATTTATTTAATCTATTTAAAATTCTGTTGGTATTTTATTACTTGAATTTATTTAATCTGTTTAAAATGTTTTTATTTTATTAAATGCATTTATTTAATTTGTTTAAATTTTTATTTTTATTTTATTACTTGAATTTATTTAATCTGTTTAACATTTAATTTTTATTTTATTACTTGAATTTATTTAATTTGTTTAAGATTCTATTTTTATTTTGTTACTTGTATTTATTTAATTTGTTTAAATTTTTGTTTTTATTTTATTACTTGCATTTATTTAATATGTTTAAAATTCTTTTTTTATTTTATTACTTGAATTTTTTTAATTTGTTTAAAATTTTGTTTTTATTTATTACTTGCATTTATCTAATCTATTTAAAATTCTGATTTTATTTTATTAAATTTAATTGTTTCATTAAAATCCTTTAATTCTTTTAAGAGAACGACTGAGTAGAAAAAGGGTTGTTCGAGAACTATGACCTTCCTTAATTCCCCATGTAGTTAACTTATACATTTTGGGAACTGCTAAGTATTTGGCAAAAACCATTAGAAATATTCTTCCACAAAAGTCGCATCCTAGCACTAGTTAGTGACTTGTATGACTTGTATTTGCTAAGGAAATTTAGTCACGTGTTAGCTTAAGGTTTCTATTTGTTGAGTCAAAAGTTTATGTTGAGTCAAAAGAGCATCCTGAGAACTCAACTCTAGTACTCTTATCTTCTAGGTTGGTCTAATCCTATCTTGACCTCTCATGTCAGTAGAAGCCATGGATTCAATGGTAATAGCCTCCTCAATAGTTTTCAGCAATAATGAACCACCAAAAGAGACGTCTAGAATCATCTTTATTTATTCTTTTTGTCCCCTTTTCTCTTTCTTCAACAAGGTCTTCTTTATCATTGTTTACATCATACAATTTCAACGTTTGGACCATTTTATATCTTTCGCAACTCCATACTACAAAGATCTCATTAAACTATTTTATTCAAACTTGAAAGTCATAAAAGTTGGTCACTTCTGTAGGAAGGTTAACAAGACAAAGATTACAATGAAACATGTAGATTGTTGATTGTGGCTAATTTGAAGTATCAAGGTAAAAAACTATCATTTTAAAATATCACCAAGGAGTTGTTGTAGTACCGTGATATAGGATTGAATTCCATAATAAGACCATAAACATAAGGTCAAAATGTTATAAATACGTGTAGTTGGAATACTAATGACATACTTTTGCATTATGTGTATCTGCATACTTTAAGTTTGCAAGCCAATAATTTTTCTTAATTATTGCACGAAGACATTTTTTGCTACGGGTCCTAAAAATTAACATTTTGATTAATTGGTCTTATCACATTATTGGACACATGATCAAATGCAAGGATAGTGGGATGCCTCTTCCTTAGGCCATTCTTATTACACATATCATGACTCACTATGAAATGAAATTATCTACCGATCCATCCATCCACTTAAGTTGGTCATACTTTTTTTAATAAAAAAACTTTGAAAAAAATTAAATATGGTTAGTGTCAATGGTGTTTGGAAACATGGTAAGGTCAATTAGGATAATGAAAAAATATCCGGGTGATCAAGACCCACCAATACCTAAGGACCGCATTGATGAGATTAGACCAGAACCCTTAGTCCATTATAACGATCAAATGCTTTTGAAATTTTGAGGTGGTATTCAGGGGTTGTAGAAAAAATTAAACAGTTTGAACATCAATATAAAAAAAAAGGTTTAGAAAGAGTACATAAAATAATTGATAAAATAATTGATATCTAGAAGAAATATTTGATGACTTAAAAAACTTTCTGCGATAAAGGAACTCCTACTATTTTAGTTATTTTTTTGTTATTTGTTTAAATTTTTGTAATTTGATTGTGTGTTTTTTATTTATTTTGTTGTATTGTTCTATGTTTAATTTTAATTATGCACCCAAATGTGACACTAACTTAGATATATTATTTGAAATTTTGCATAATCTAAAATTTTGTTCAATATTTGACAATTACTTTTATTCAAAATTTATTTCATTTTCAATTTCTTTTCTCAAACAACATATTCCCTACATTTTTTATAGGTAGTGATAGATAATTTACAATTATTTTTCAATTAAGTTACGGAATATCGTAATTAAAATATGACTTTAATAAAATGCATATAGTGGGTATAAAGAATTTATCGACATTCTTTCTAAATTTATTTTTAACACAAGAATAATATTATAATCTTACAAATTCATGAATTAAAAATATTTTTTAATATATCATATCAATGAAATCACTTATAAACTTTCATAATTTATTCTTTTATTTTCTATCACTTTTTCTTTTCATAGCCATAATCTAAACTATTTCAATTTCTCTTATCATTATCTTTATTTAATTCATTTTTCGCTTTTTTAAATCCACTCCTCAAGATCATAATAGTAAAGTTTTATTATCTAATTTATTAGAAATTTTGTATTAAAAAAGTATTTTAAAATATGTGAAAAATGTTAACAACCGTTTCAAGCATATCAGTTAAAGAATTAAAAATATTTTTTTTTTTTATAAAAGGTGCCTTTCTAATTTCTATTAATTTTCAATGTAGTTTTAATATTATTTTAATTAAAAAAACACTTCAAATTCCCTAGTCCTCATGCTACAATTTTATTTCTTTTATTATTTTTCACAATTTCGGTTGTTTTATTTTAATATTGAAATATTAGTCATTAGTTAAGAAACTTTAATTCAATTATTTGATCAAGATTTGTCAGTATTCAATTCATATAAATCATTAAGTTAATCGTCTAAATCTATTAATTGTTATATTAAAGTTAGACTTTCAAGTAATACGAGAGATTGTATTAAAGTTATCTTTTTAAGGAGATTAAAACTATTTCAATATTAACTAAGATATTGATTAACTGTCGTATTAATAATAGTTTTTTGTGTGACTTGTGACAAAAATTAATATCGTATATGTCAATGCTTTAATTTATACAGCTAAATTCAGATCTATCCTTTTAAAAACTAAAAGATATATGTATATATATATAT
>Ga0209489_107229_pt1 | contig 16796 bp, 5 predicted proteins | sample SiratrowhiteBW_FD_187527 | JGI IMG/M metagenome (GOLD analysis project Ga0209489, IMG submission 187527) | Root nodule microbial communities of legume samples collected from California, USA - Siratro white BW (SPAdes) (version 2) | ecosystem: Host-associated > Plants > Roots > Nodule | place: USA... | reverse complement strand
CTAAAAAACAACAAAAAAAAAAAAAAAAAAAAATCACAACAGAAAGTTGTTACTCACCACTCTTCTCTCTTTCTTTCTTTCTGTGTGTAGATAGGAATTAAGAAAAAGAAAGCGATTTGGAAAATATAATTTGCGTGATTCGTTTGTTACATTTTGGTGAATATGTCTATATAAATATATACCTTGAACTGCTGCAAAACTCGTACAGCTTTCCTCTATTGGAGAAGATGATGAGAGCAACCTCGGCATCACAAAGAACGGAAAGCTCGTAAGCTTTCTTCAAAAGCCCGTTCCTTCGTTTTGCGAAGGTAACTTGCCTGTTGATCTTGTTCTCAATTCTCTTCAACTCCACTCTTCCCCTTCCCATTCTCTCTCTCTCTCTCTCTCTCTCTCTCTCTCTCTCTCTTACACTCTAATATCCAATCAGGGAAAAACAAAAGTGAAAATAAATGGGAATAAAAACCTGTGAATATTTTCGTGGCTCGCTCGCTGCGTGTATGTCTTGTACACGCATGTACATTTATATAGCCAGCCACGGGAGAATGAGATGGTGTCAACTCTCGTGTGACCTTGTTACTTTCTTTGTTCTGTGCCAGAAAATATTTATTTTTTCTAATTATTATTTTTATTATTATTACATAAATGTTGAATGATATATAATAATTATTTGTAAATGAATTCAATCCCAGCAAAACCATCTTTATCAAGCCCTAATGCAAACTCCAAAATGAAACCTCTTGTACCTGTCATTTTCTCCCTGCTATCACCCTCTGGGGTGTTTAACACACTGCTAACTCCATGACAATGACGCGCCTAAGGAAATCACAAACATAGTTTTGTAAGTGGGGAAGGCGTTTTCTGCTACGCGTAAAGTGGACCTAATTTAATAAGGATATACTCGTAATCAATTTTCAAAACTAAAACAATTTTCATCCAATCACTAATTCCTCACTTCACCCTTTATCGAGTTTCCAATATTGTTCATCTGATAAAGATTAATCATTAACAAAACTCTTCTTTCATCACAAAGGTTTTAATAATTCAATTCAGACCAAAAAAAAAATACATTAATAACGTAATTTTATGGACCCAAAAACTTGAATGAAACCTAAATTTATAGGTTAACATTTGAAAACAATAACAAATATTTTAGTTTGGTTTTTATTTTTAAGAGAAAAAATGGTTAAAATTGAGATTTACTATATTTTGTTTACCCTTTTTTTATCGGGTTGACTGCTTTTTCTCTTTTTTTACCAATTTTGACTAATTTTCTACTCCTTTGACTGGTATTTTTTTTTATGTTGATTTCGTGATTTATTTAAATCAGTTACCTTATAGATTTCGTTCAACTGGCCAGTTGGATCCGAAATTTCATAACATATATACCAATAAAAATAAATAAAATATGATATTTTTTTATAATTCCCATCATGTAGCTTCAATCTTTCTAAAAAAACTCACATTTGTCATCTCACTAAATTAAAATATAAAAATTAATGTATGAGTATCATTATCCAATTTTGAAAGCTAAGTAAAAGTTATATTCTTTGAACATATTTTATTGGAAATTCAATATCTTAATGTATCAATTTTTTTCAATTAAATTGTATTCTTCTATCCATCTTTTATCTATGTTGGGATAACGACATTAATTAATAATTATTCATTTAAACTGTAAAAGTTAACTTCATTGATTGAAAAGAGGAAAGTGCGATTGGATTGGAGGGTAGCAAAAGAAAGGAAAGCTATTGAAAGAAAATGAAACGATCAGAAAAGACTTTTGTACAAACTACTCCCTACGTTATGTATTAATGGTCATTTTAACATCTTTTTTCTAAATTATATATATTGTTATAATATGAGAAAATAATTTATTGTCCTTTATACAATCTATTACTTTTTAATAAGTATTCAATATTATTTTTAAGAGTAAAGTGCAATGACATTAAAGATCAAGAAAAATAGTCTACTACTTATTATCTTGGCAACAATGATTTAGAAATCAATAAGCAAGAAAAAACTTGCAGTACGGATGAATTATTAACATTATTAAAACATTTCTATTTATTTCTTAACGATTACTCAAAGATTAGAAAATTGTATTTTTAAATGGAAGTATTAATTTAGGTAAAAGAAATTGTAGTAATTAATAAATAATTTCAGGCTATTAAATTAATAAAATGTTGAATTGAGTGTTTCCGCGCATGTTATGTTATAAAGCATTATTGATAATAGGTTCATTAATTTTATAGAATAAATTTTGCTTTCCCAAGTTACTGATTATGTATTAATAGTATGTGGAATGCTAAAATAAAGTACCAAGTGTCTAAAGATATCAGTTAAGGAAATAAAAAGTACGAACTTTTATTGTAAAAGATAGCTTCCATTCTTTCAAAAAAAAAAAAAACTATTTAATTATATTTTTTTAGGTAATTTAAAATATTAAGCATGGTGGTTTTAATATTTCTTAACCACTATCCTTAATTAGATGGACACTACTTAACAACAGCCGTATAGTTCATAATTACATCATAGAAAGTTTTAAGTAATTCCTCATGCCAATTTTTTTGTCATTGGTTTGCCCTCATTTTATTTTATTGAGTTTCAAACAATATTTATCTTTTGTGTACTATCTCATTAATGATTTCTATCAAATATGAAGTAAAAGAAAGAGGAAAAAAAACAAAAGAAAAACCAATATAACTATGGTGTATTACATGTTTTTAGAGTGAAGATATTGAAGAAAGTAAAAATATAAACACTAATTAATAGAGCATGCATTCAGAGTGAGTAGGTAAAAATATTATATATGGTCTAGATAATTAAAAAAAAATTACTACTTAACCAAAAAACGAAGGAAAAGTAGGTTATCTCAATGCAACATAAAAAGGTGATAGGGACACACATTTTGTTTGACCATCCAAGTCAGTTAAAATGTTTCTACAACATGTTTTTCTTTAAACATTTGAATGAAGATAATATCATATTAATAAAATGATCACACGTTCTAGTCCAATCACTTACCAAAGATAAGATTTATTTCCATTCTATCGTAAAATATGTGTACACATATTTTTTTCATTTAATTTATTAAATAAAAGTGGTGAACACAGACAGTGAATCATATTAGTGTTACGTGTCAAATGAAAAAGTGGAGAGAACCAAGTTAGGGTTCGTGCAATCATGTGACCATATGGCATTGAGAAGTGGAAGTAGTACTCATAGAGTATATTCGTGGAGATAACTTTTCCCTTATACATTTTTCCTTGAGCAACGAATCCTTAAAATATAAAATATTATTTCATGAATTTTCATAAATAAATTATATATAATTTAACATTATACCCTATCAATTGTTAAATTGAAGTTAATTTTAGACCATGTTTAAGAAATTAAACCTATAGTACTTTTGGATAATATACAAGACTAATAGTATAAACAATAGGAAGAGTTGAATTGTGATATAATTTTTATACACTTTTAAAATCTATCTTACGGCACTTTCAATAAAAACGCTTTTAAAAGGAGATAAAGAATACAAGAGAATACACAAAAATTTACAGGTATTGGTCTTAATCATTAAAAGTAAGTTTAATTCTTGATGTTGTTACTTACTTATACTAACACAATCAATTTGTGTAAGTATTATTCAACCATAACTACTTATAGCCTACCTATTTATCATTTATACTAGTTTTTCTTTTCAATTAAAGGACCAAAATTTTACTCATCCAATAGTTTCCTTAAAGTTTTATACTCTCTTATATTACAAGAAAAAAATAGCACTACTTTGAATATGATTAAAGTGAGTATCACAAATTCTTTTTTAGAAGCATTAAGAAATTTCTTATGATCATCAATAATAATATGCTTTTAGGAATAACACTGGAATAATAATATTCTTTTAGGAATAACACTTCATATTTAATTATAACCATTATCGTTTTTGAAGTAAAAATTTATATTTATTCTTGTTTTTATCTTTATCGAGCTATATCTACTCCTACTTACTATCACATTATCCTAAATATTAATTAAATAATTTTCTCACAAAAATCAAAATCGCATAAAAAAATATGATATTACAAAAGATTCAATATTGAAAGGATACAATTTTTTTTCAATTTCAAAATTTAGGAATTATATGTAAATTTTAAAATAAAGTACAAAATAACAATTACACGATTGAATACTCAAAATTCATAATAAGACATTTTCAAGTGACAAGAAATAAATAACAAATAAAATATTAAAAAGAATTAGTCATTAAATGTTTGTCTTAAAAATAATTTGAAGTTTATATTTCTAAAATACAATACATCATACGGACAAAATCATACAAAGAAAAAAACATGTGTAATTGAGGTTGTGATGAGAGGGAAAGTGTAACTCCTTCCTCACCTTCATTTTTCTCCCACTCTTCTCCTTCATAAATTTCTCCTCTCCCTCTAACCTCCTCTACTCTCATTCCTCCAAACTTCATCTCTTATAGAATCTGATCATATCTTGAAATAACTAGAGAGTTAACGACCAGTTTTAATTTATCAGCTTTTTAATTAGAATAAGTTCTTGTTTGCTCTGAAGATTATTTATTTTCTTTCTTTTGTTTTAGGTTGTTATTAAGTGATCTTCTCAACTTAGTTAAACTTATAATGACTTCTTGTTATGTTTGGATACTTTGCTCTAAATATCTAGATTTTGAGGGATAATCATGCTTGAACTGAAACTTTCTTTAAAGTATTCCAGGAGATGGAAGCTATTTATGTTCTTTAGAGAACCTTAAGATAGATGATCTGGATGTGAAGGTGACTTTGTCACAATATCCGTGTTTTGTTTGAGAATAATTTGAATGTTTAAAATTGAGTAAGAATGTTATTTGAATTTTTGGTTAAAAAAATTATTGTTTTAAAATATGACGCTCTTGTTGAGAAGTTAATATAATGACTAGATTATACATGTTAAGGTATAAAATTTCTTAAATTGAGTTTTTAATATGGTTTAGATTAGTAGAGTTATTTCTTATAATTTTTCACATATTAATTTGAATTTGATATAAATAGAAATATATGTTGAGTTTGAATGATGAAGGTTGAATTGAAATGAATAAAGAAATATTTGAGAAAATTATAGTTGTGTTGGTAATTTTGAATTTGTTTAAAAGTTGTATTTGTTAATTCAGTTTTCGGTAAAACTTTGTAATAGGAAAAGTCTTATCCTATATATAACACATGATTTTGAATAAGTTCTAAAAATAACTAACTGTAAAACATGGTGATGTTTCATTTGTAAGATGATAATATTCATTCAATAACAGATGATGTAAGACATAATATTTTGTCTGTCAAATGCTACAATAATGTGTTGTCATCTTTTACATATGATAAAGCATGAATATGCTTATACATTTGCTTAGAGACTGAACTATGGTACCAACTATGAAAAAAAAATGAGTGTTGAATTGTGTCTAAAATAATTATTGTCTAGTGCAATGTTATTAGATAATGAGTTTGATAAAATCCTTTTTGATAACTTAGTTTAAAAGTTTCTCCTTCTTAAGTTAGTTATAATAAGATAACATGCAAAACATAGACAAATAAGGGAAAGAGTTTACACAATATATTTTTACTAGGTCATCTAATCATACAAACTACGTTCAGTTTCTAACCAATAAGTTAGGTTCCATTAGGTAGACTACCATTGCAAAGTATACATAAGTATTCTTTTCACAAGCTTTTTGTTTAACCAAATATTCTTTCAACAAGTCACTCTTGACTAAACCCAAGTATTACTTATTACAAGTCACTTATAGCTTAATCTAAGTATTCTTTATAGCAAGTCATTTCTAACTTAAAACAAGTATTACGTCTTTGTGATCAAAGGATCACTGGATTTTCTCACAAGAGAGGATAATAATTTTTAACATTTACAAAATTTAAGTTTTCTCTACTAGTTTGTTGGGATGAACACAAATTGTGCTCTTACAAAGTTTTTAAGACTCACAAAAAGTGATAGAGTTTTAGCCTTGCAAAATAATGTTAACTAATATAATTCTATTGTGAAGGTGAACTAATATAATTCTCAATTTAAAGTATCTATTGACTCTAAGTTAATATTTCTTTATATTTTTTTATATGGAAAAAAGTTTCTAAATGATGTGAATGGCGAATTCACACCTTCTTTAAATCAACCAAATTTTCTAAGAGGGATATCTCTATGTGTTGAATCAATTTATTTAAATATAAAACTAACTATATATATATATATATATATATATAATAAGTTTTAATAATTTAAATTAACTAGAAAGACTAATATAAATGGTGTTTTGATAATAGTCTGCATATCATTTTATTAAAATTAATTATGTTAAGTTAAATATCATTTTTTTTTATGAGATTGTTATTCAAAATTAAATATATAAAATATCGTAATATGTTGAAATAAGTTATTTAGTCTTTCCTAATAAACTGTAAATAGAAAACAATAAACAAAATTCTATAATAATTAACTATATGAGTTTAGTTTTACATCATATAATCATAGATATATTAATTCACGCAATACAAGACAAAAAATTGATAAAAATGTTTATTTATTTTATTTTTTATTCATAAATATTTTAATATAAAAGAATAAATTAAATGTATTTTCAATTAAAATTGTCAAATTAAAAGTGCTTACTTAATTTAAATGAAAATAACTTGATTATACAATATAATAAATTTATTTAATTTATATAAAACTAATAATAAATAATTTTACTTTTCAATAGCAATTTGTATCATTAGAATTATGACTTGAAATATATGGATAAAATATATTATAAAATGTTTATAAAACATATTATGAAATGTGGTTAAACATGTAATTTAAATTAAATTAAAAGATGTTCTAAATAATATTGAAATGTAGTTTGTGGAAGGGGGAGCCAGTTATTTTTGAGTAAAATGAAGTTTGTTCATGACATTCTTATCACCATATTATACCATCGCTCAAGCGTTCTTCACACTAGATTATTATTAGTATTATGTTGATATGATCATATCATTATAACTTGTTACAAATTAGGTTGTGTTTCTTTTCATACCTTAAATTATATGGAAGAAATTTATTATGAATTAACTTCATTGATTTGAAATCTTAAATTAACTTTCGTAAACATTGTTTTATTATTTAAATTAGGTTGAACTATATATGCTTATAACTTTTTGTTTAGTTTTACTTACAATAATTATATATATTTATTTAAAAATCTAACAATAAATGTTTGAAAATTATAAATTGTAATAAAACATATTTACGAAATCTCGACTCAATTGAGTAACCTAATTCAAGTCACTGAAGTATAATTTATATTGGATTAAATTTAATACAAGAAACATAAAAATCCAACATAATCCAAATTTCTTTTAATCAATTGGGTAATGGTACATCCAGATCTTATCCAAACAAATCCACATACACTCCTAAATTTATATATATCTCCTAAATTTATATATATGATCAATTAATTAATTAATTAATTAATTTTTAACAGTAGTTATCTTAAAAATCACGGTAGTAATAATCTATCATTAATTACCAGTATACAAACTTTACAATAATGTCTATTAATATTTTTGTATTTGTTTTAATTTTCAGATTCTTTAATATTCCAGTCCGGTGAATATGTGGACATTTTCTTGTTGTGAACAAAGAAATTTGAACATTGGTGACCAATAATTCAAGATCAATTCTAACATTTTTCAGTTTTTTGTTTAATTAAAGAACGGATATCTGTTTTCTACCAATAAAGATAAAAGAATTGTGCCCACTCTCTTTTCTTGCAAAATGATTCGAGGGTAAAGAAACTTATCTCTGTCACGTCCACTTTTTTTCGACTAAATGTTGTGATAAATATACTTTAATTGAAAGTGTATAGATTAAGAGTAACTATTAAGATATTTTGAAAAAACGGTTTTAAGAATCAAACCATAGAGCTAATACAAATTTGTAGCTGATGTTATTTAGATATTATTGTTAAAGTATTATATTATATATTAGGTCAAGGTTGACTTTGGGATTAGCAATTAAAATTTATTTATATTCTCAAACTTAGTTCTGTCGCTTCATTTAAACTTTCTTATACCCATATCTTCTAGAATTATTTAAGATATTTTCCATAATACTCATTCTAAGTTGAAAATACAAAGAATTTTCTAAAGATAGAACTTGAAAAGTTAAAGATGAAGGAGAATTTAACATTGATTCTAAAAAGATGGTATAATGAATGGATTGAGTGACACTTGTCCACTCATATTTTCTCCATTTACACACATGTGAAAAATGTGCAAGCTATGTGTCTTTTCTCATGTATGACAAACTAGGGTTTTTCATGAAATTAAACAAGTCCAATAAAAATCCTACCAAAACTCCTTCAATTCTAATTTAAATGTTACAAGATCCAAACACAACCTCAAATACTTTAGTTTACTTGACTCAAATATCAGCCCAAATATCCTAGACTATCTCTGCCAATTACAAGTCTGATTATTTTACGATGGTTGCTTTCTGTGCTATACAAAGTGTAACCTGTACACTATAATTTTTTTAAAACACCAAAGTTGTTCTTGACATTTTGGAACGAGGATGCAATGCAAGCCATTAGAGAATCTCTCGTAGAAGTTGAAGGTGGTTCGTGTGACGATGGTGAGTTGTTACAAGAAAGAATGTGAAAAAAAAAGAATAGAAGAATATATCGTATTAGGTTCAAAACAAAATTATAAAGAAAGCGGAACATTAGATGCATCATCTAAGGCCTAAAACAACTGAGTAAACGACATAGCACTAGTGGAGCGCCGCTATAATGAGTGGAGGAGCTCCGGAGGACCGTTGGCACAAGTAGACGAGCGAAGCACCCATCGAGACAAGTGGAGGAATACCGGAGTACCATTAGAACGAGTGAAAAAGCACAAATGTTCCATCAAGAGCGTTTAACTCTTTAATAGTTGCGAAAATATTTTTCGTAATGGGTTGAGTTGTGGAATCTACATTTTAGAATTATGAATGACTGAAAACAAAAACAATATCATGAGTGAGAATGAGAAGACAACAAAATGAGAGAGAGTGCAACAACAAAGAGTTTAATAATAAATACATCATAATAAAGATGTTGAGAAAAAAACGCAGAAAATAGATCATATTTTATCATTATTAAAATTCAAAGATATTTAAGAAAATTTATTAATACTATATAATGCAGGTTAAGAATTTTATATAGTTCAGGAAATTTTTGAAAACTGTCTTATTCTACTGTAAATTTTGTTACACACTAATTTAGCCAATGTTGTACATTTTGTTACACACTAATGTTAGTCCATGCTAAGAATAATTTGGACCTATTAAGTTAATGAAGATGCAAGCTTTTTTAATCCTTCAAATAATAGTCCTAGTTAGTCCTCTGACCTAGGTTTTCCATCACAATCCAAATAAACATGTGTATTTGTTATTAAGTTTTTTTAATAAGAACATACATGGACATGATACCATGATAGTAGTAACAACTTCGTTTCTCAATTGTAATATGGTATTGTTGTTACTATTAGCAAATAAAACATTTATCATTTTGAATTATTTACATTATTTTTTTAATATTGGAAGTACAATTCAGAGAAGAACGAAAATAAATTAAATATTTGTTATCAACATTTTGTGTAAAATTTACTATTTTTTAGTGAAGTTTTTTTTATTATAATTTGATTAAAAGATATAAAAGTCAATTGTTAACGAAATACAAGTATTATTTTATGTTGAAATGGAACTGCTTGTTACTTTTTTCGTCTCTTTTAAGAAAATTGAAACAATTCGCCAAAGAAACAGTTAATTTTAGATAAAAACTCATAAAATAGAACATAATTTGGTTAAAGGTAACATATTATAAACTATACATCAAAATCAATTATGTTAATTATGCAATTTCATTTCCAAATTATACTCACGTTATTAAATTAGCTTTCGCAAACATAAAACAACACATTTTGCTTTATTGTCATTAGTCAATCTCATCTTCATACAAGTTTCCTGGTTCTCAAGCCATTCTTTCTAAGTTCTAATGGAGATTAAAGTACAAGTCTGACACGTCTCTCTCGTGATTGCCATTTTCTCATTGCTTTTCCAACTTCTTGATCTGTATATCTGGTGGTTATCCACCAAAAGAGGTTGAACTATACTTCTTTTGTTTAGTTAAATGCATTTTTACTTGAAAAAAATAGCATTATCTTTGTTTTTTCAGTTGAACCTGAGCACTTTCTTTAAAAGCGAATCACTAATTATAGGACACTAAGATAAGATTCTTTTAAAATGTTAACTTTTTAATAAATATTTTTTCACATATATAAAACTCAGTTGAGGGAAAGTTAATTAATTTCTTTTCCTAAAATGTTTAAGGTTACACATTTTTTCACCTTCCTATATTTTTCCCTTTTAGTTTAGGCTTCAAGTCCTTTCATCTATTTATATGAGATATTTATTTGGATCAATTTATTTATATAAGTATTTTCTAAAATAAGTAAGATTAAAAAATAAAATAAAATTTTTCGTAAACTTAAATTAAAGCATGTCAAATTAAAAATAAGAAATCAGAGAAACTATATGAAAAAAAAAGTTAAAAATTAATTTATATATAAACTAATTTTAGTTTGTAGAGAAGTTTATTTTGTTTTATTTTTCTCTTCTATTGGTGCTTGCGGATTGATAATATTGACGAAAAAGTTATTCTCATCAAATATTATAATATTGTATTACCAAATTCAAAAAATAATTTGTATTCGAAATATGTGCTAAAAATATCTTATCAATATGCATATCCACTTAATTACCTCAAATATACTTAATATTCAAATATACTTCATATTATTGATTTAAGTATTTAAACGTTTTTAATTAATAAGTATTCATTTCAACTGGGTTCAAGGTACTCGCTATTAAAATTTATGTAACCATGTTTCAAAGTTCTATTTATCAATAAGGTGCAACATGGATGATAAATAGCTCAGTTTACTAAACATATTGAAAGACAGGAGTTTTATTTTTTAGCTGTATGTATTAGAGAAGACTTTGTTAAGAGAAATAAAATTTACTTCACTAGTTTTTACACTCATGGAATTAATAAGAGAGCAAAAATATTTCATTATTTTTTTATAGTTTGAGTGAAAAATTGTCCAGATATCTTTTGCTAGGATTGTTATATATCCTTGTGTTTAATTCTGTACCATTGACACGATCGAGACTTCATTTTCGTTTATGTCAAAATAGGAACAAAATATTAAATAAGGGTTGAATAATGTTTTTCAAAACTTTTATGCAACTTTTGCTAATAGATTTGTAAGGTATCAACAAATTTGTTTATATAAAACGTATCATTTTGTTTGATATTACAGTGACTTTTTTTAATAGAAATAATAATAATAATAATAATAATAATAATAATAATAATAATAATAATAATAATAATAATATGTAGAAAGACGTAAAATAAAAATAAAAATATTTATTGAATTATAGGTTAGTTTAATTTATATGTATATCATCTAAAATTTTATATACATTTTATTTAACCTACTATGAGTTTTTATCTAATAATAGATATCATAATATTTTGTTGTTTCTCAGATAAAATATTTAAATTTTATATAATTTTTTTATATAAAACTACAATCTTATAAATAAATATAATCATATTTTATACTTAACTATTTTAAGTACTTAATTATTAAAATATTATACTTTTACCTTAACACTTTCCCCACACCACTTTTTTTTTTCTTTACAAAGATACCCATGAGATTACATGCCTCTACATCCGTATTATTTTATTAGGATAAATACATGATACTATATGAAGTAAATTAATTATGATTATAAAACGAAAAGTTGATAAACACTTTAAAATAGAAAGTAAAGAAAAAAAAGCATTTATAATTTTGTAACTTTTATTATCTTTAAATTTTGAATGAGCAGTAAAATACATGTACAGTTAAGTTTATATTCTTTTCATAAAAATCATTTCATGTTTAAATATAATTAACATCACAATTTAAATAAATAACACAACAAATATCTGTTGGATAACCGACCAATGGGAACTTTAGGACCAAACTAATTTCATCACGACTACAAGTTTCTATTCTTGATTTTGTACTTAATTTTGATGCACCTCCTCTTTAGGTAAATGTGTACTAAAATCACCACTGCGACGCATTATATATAATATATCTTATTCCCAAAATTCAAAGTCAAATGCATGGTGCAATTGATAGAATTTGGTTAAAAAGGATATTTTTTAGTATAAAACCAACTTCTTCCTAAGTACTTTAAAAAAATAAAGTAAAATAACTTTATATATAATTAAAAGTAAAAAATAAATAAATACTAAAAATATCTACAAAGCATAGCTCATAAAAAAAAATAATTAATTTTTTTCTTTATACTACAAGTATTTATGAAAATCATGTGTGTTGTAGAGCAACTATACAGAAGTGCATGTTGATATTTTTTTTTTTAGAAAGACACTAAGAAATTTACATATAAGTTTAAATTTAATAGAAATAAAAAAGTTATAGTCTCTATTAAAAAAATTAAACAATTTTAAAATTTTAGATTAAAAACACTATCTTACAAGATTAACTCATAACTCATTGACTTTAAATATTTAAAGTGTATATCCTTAAGAAAATTGCAATGGTGCAAGATAAACACGAGATGAAAAATTACATATTATGAAAAATAGTTATCTGCAAATTTTATTGTAATTAGTGTAGTTAAATTGAAATGTCGTAGATTAATTGGAAGAAGAGTGTGAAGGGACACATACCGAATAGCAACGAAGGCGAGTGGTTAAAAGGGTTGAAGATGATGTTGTGTTTCATAGGAGGAAGGAAAAATGTACCCCTATCAACTAGACATGTTATTACCTTTCCTGCCAAATCATGCCCTTATTCCATTGCACTTCTTCACACCTTCTTTTATGCAAACCAACATCATGCCTGCAATTCATCATATGCCAAATCGGTGCTTTCTCACACCCTTACAGTCAAACTATATATGGCCTCTTTCCACTACCCAACCAATTCAAATAACAACCATTTTCATTAGCTTCACCAAATACAAATAATATTTGACTTTAACTAGATATGTTTTTTCACTTATTGTGTTTGTTAGTTAAGTACGCTATAACTGATTAATATCTAACACAAAACTAATATAGGCCATTTTATATTTAAGTAATTACCCAATTCCACTCCTCATACAATGTTCTTTCTCTAGTTTTATATAATTAATAAATTATATATATATATATATATGTGTGTGTGTGTGTACGTGTACTGACTTCAAATTCGTTGTTATGTCAATGATAGTATAGAGCGTATTGTTTTATCGTTAAAATTAAATATATTAACAATAAATTAAAAGATAAAAGTATATATATGCTATTCTTATATCTTTAATTCTAAATAACTAATAGTTTTATTTATACCATAAATAGATAAATATTTATAAAAGAAATATTACATAAGTCTAACAAATGCAAAAACCAAAGTAATTCTTTAATTAATCGTCCATACTTTTCTAATACTCCTTTATTATTCAATCATTCCACAAGAATTTAAATCACATAGAGAACCATTCAAAACAAAAATTCACAAAGAACACTTGAAACCACCTTCCAAGAATGGCTATTCACTGATTGATGATGTTTTAATTTAACGAAACCTTAACTTGTGAATGGAGAAGAATTGTGTAGTTGAAATGGTATTGTTTGGATTGTTTTATAAATCAGGAACACAGTGAAGATGCTGAAGGATGCTAATGAAGAAGGCGTAATAGAAATTTGAATAAAGGAAATATAGGTAATTAATCAAATAATTGTGTTTGGTAGGAAGTTATGTATTGTAAACAATTCATGATTGATGAAGATGAGCTATTTAGAACACACGAGTAGTTTTAGGATTACACACGTGTGTGTATATATATATTGTAAAAATTAAAAGAGAAATTTAATAAATATTTTAAAGAAAAAAATTACAATAAAAGGAAAAAAACCTAAAAAATAATATTTAAAAAATAAGACTTTAAGTGACATTTCAAAACACGTCACAAGCTAGTAAAAAAATAACTAATAAAAAATAATTATCAAACACTACTTATAAGCTTAAACTATTCAAAATTAAAATCTACTCGAAATGGTTAACCAAACATAACTATAATAATAAAAGACATGCTATTGAGATATAATATAATTTCATTATGACACTACTTTATAAAATAAAACTATTGATAGTAGTGGTATATAGTATAAATCAACTATTGAATTGTGCTTATATATTATCTAAATTGTTTACGCCAAATTTTCTTAAAATTAAATTATTATAATATGTAATTAAATATAACTTATTTCTATATATTCTAGAAGTAAATATTATATAATTTAATTTGAAATATTAAATAATTATAATAATATTTTTAAATATGGTTTATATGATAAAGACTTTCAATTAGTTGTAAATTTTATTATAAAATTATTGCATACAGTATAATAATTTGTTTAATATAATTTGATTTATCGTGACTTGATTAATTTTGCACAAATAATGTAGAATAATTTACATATATTTTAAAAATTCATTTTACTTATCCATACAGTCTAATATACTTGATTTAGTGTGTACTTATACGAGTTTCTCTAAAACCTTGCTTAGAAAAAGAAAATAAGAAAATAAAATAAAATTGGTTTCTTTATAAACTGAAATGAATTTATACAAAAACCAATTATAGAAAATATCTAATATAATTTATCCAAATTTTTACTTTTAACTTGTACATAAATCAATTTAGTTTTATAAGAAGTTAATTTAATTTTCTTTTTTTTCTATCTTGGAAGGAAGTTACAGATAAGTTCATTTAAGTATACCCTCTTTAATTTATGTCTTGTAATAAACTTGATAAGAGTTAAATAAAGAAGTAGTTGGTCTAAGTGGTAATGAAATCAATCCTCTTAAGCTAGATCTCATCAAGTTTAGATATTTTATATATGAAAAGTATATGGTTTGAAAGGAAAGTTCGAATAAAAATTATCAACCAAATTGTGTGATAGACATTAGTGATTGACATAATGCATGGAAACTTTAGCTATATGCATAGAAGATTACATATGTATTGGATGTGAAAAAGAAAGTAGAAAGTCAACCCAGCTTATCAGTGTCATATTTATAATAATGGATTGGATTTTACAGATGAAAGTGAAGTTTGGTGTAAGGATTCACGTGTAGTGTGGACACCAAATGTGAGGAGCTGATGATGGAGGCGAAGTTATCCACAACTTCCGTTGAAGTCACAGTAAAAATAATCAATATTAAATATTTACACCATCTTCATTCAAAATCATTCTTTCATTCCAATCCTACTTATGTCAGTCCTCTTCTGTGTTCTAAAAATATCCATCACCACATCTCCAATAGTACCACACATATGTGGCCATTGGAGAGCTATTTCCAACTAATCAACTTCATCACCTAATAAAGAGCCAAATGTCCAACCACCAACACTCAAATCATTTTCAATTTTACTACCAAAGAAAGCTAGAACATGTGTTGGGCCATTCTCACATTTCATGCACTTGATCGTACTCCCTCTTTGGAGATTTCACATGATTGCATAAAAGATAAACCTCTCGTATTTCAATCACACTATCTCTCTCCTCACTTTTGTAAATTATGTGAAACTCACCTTTTAAGAAAATATCCTCAAACTATGTTATGTCACTCATAACCTATAAACATTTAGATTTGCTTACACAAATTTGTTTGTAAAGATTTTTAGAAGCAAAACTAAAGTAAATATATCGAAATATATATCCATTGTGAAATAAGAATTTATGCACAAGTTAAAAAAATTGATGTACTTAAAGGAGTGTTGTTGTTGATGTGTTGAGGAGTGAAGAATGGAATCCGAGATGGGAAGCATGATGGGACCCAGCAGAGGAAGATTATGTGCATGGAGGAAGATGAGAAGTAGATGGGAAAACTGTGATGTGGTCCAACGTTAATAGCTGGTTGGTGACCATGGAAATACCCAATAACTGGATATTAGCCACATACGATCTGCTTTCATGATTGAGACACCCACGTTTCTTCTCTTTCCTTTCCTTCAAACTGAGAGCGAAAGATGTTCTCTAGATTCTTTTCTCTATCATCATGTAACTCCAAAAATCAAAATATGCTTAGCTTTAGTTTTATGCCCATCTCTTGCACAACATTTAACATGGCTTTATTCTATAGATTAACAAGTGGCACAAATATATTTTACAGCTGTTGATAAAATATATTAGTTAGCCAATTAGTTCGAGATAACTATAAATACCATTTTTATAAAAGTGAACAAACTAAGTATACATCAAAATATATGTTTGGATGAGAATATAAAAGAAGTTATATTATTAATGTATTTTAGTTAAGTTTAATAGCATGAATCGACAAAGGAAAACATATTTATAGTGTAGTTAATCATAAATTACTTTTTATATGAATTTTGGTGGTTCATAAGTAGATAACGGAATATTGCTACTCTACTATTTAGTGCATGGTTTGTTCTTAAATCTTATAATAATTGCTTTCAAAGTCATATATGAGATTAATTCTAATTACTAGTAAGTTTAAAAATATTATAGTTCCAACTCACTCACTCACTCACTCTCTCTCTCTCTCTCTCTCTCTCTCTCTATATATATATATATATATATATATATATATATATATATATAT